>ENA-OOXE01000011-OOXE01000011.1-human-gut-metagenome-genome-assembly--contig:-NODE-11-length-246101-cov-9.391394_pt1 | contig 246101 bp, 172 predicted proteins | sample MGYA00241585_ERZ501339 | MGnify/ENA primary metagenome ERZ501339 (study PRJEB25962, sample SAMEA1972463) | human gut metagenome | biome: human gut; feature: human-associated habitat; material: faeces...
ATCTGCCTTACAAGCAGAGGGTCGGCGGTTCGAATCCGTCAACGCCCACACAAAAAGAAGTCTTACGGATGAATTCGTGAGACTTTTTTTTATTTCTTACCTCTTTTATACAAACTTTCTTTCTCCTTTTACCTTATAACTCAGGAAAAAGAGTTAATTTTGCAGTCTGATAATTATCTAAGAAAACGTATGGAACTTGATGTATTGACGGCCATATCTCCGATTGATGGTCGATATAGAGGCAAAACTAAAGCTTTGGCAGCTTATTTCTCTGAATTTGCACTGATTAAATACCGTGTACAGGTAGAGGTGGAATACTTTATCACCTTGTGCGAACTCCCTTTGCCGCAATTAAAAGGAATCGATAGCAACGTGTTTGAAACTTTACGGAATATCTACCGTAACTTCTCTGAAGCAGACGCACAGCGCATTAAAGATATCGAAAGTGTAACTAACCACGACGTGAAGGCCGTAGAATACTTCCTGAAAGAAGAATTTGACAAGATGGGCGGAATGGATGACTATAAAGAATTTATCCACTTCGGACTGACTTCTCAGGATATTAACAATACGTCTGTTCCTCTTTCTATCAAAGAAGCATTGGAACAGGTTTACTATCCGTTGATTGAAGAGTTGATTGCGCAGTTGAAAACTTATGCAACAGAATGGGCTAACATTCCGATGCTTGCCAAAACTCACGGTCAACCGGCTTCTCCTACTCGTTTAGGCAAGGAAGTGATGGTATTCGTTTACCGTCTCGAACGTCAGCTGGCCATGTTGAAAGCATGTCCGATTACCGCTAAGTTTGGTGGTGCTACCGGAAATTACAATGCGCATCATGTAGCTTATCCTCAATATGACTGGAAACAATTCGGTAATCGGTTTGTTGCAGAAAAACTGGGGCTGGAACGTGAAGAATATACTACGCAGATTTCGAACTATGATAACCTCTCTGCTGTTTTTGATAGCATGAAGCGTATCAATACAATTATGGTCGATATGAATCGTGACTTCTGGCAGTATATCTCTATGGAGTACTTTAAACAGAAGATCAAAGCCGGAGAAGTGGGCTCAAGCGCCATGCCGCATAAAGTGAATCCGATTGACTTTGAAAATGCGGAAGGTAACCTGGGTATAGCAACGTCTATCCTGGAACACTTGGCTGTGAAACTTCCTGTTTCCCGTTTGCAGCGTGACTTGACAGACTCGACAGTGCTGCGTAATGTAGGTGTGCCTTTCGGTCATATCGTGATTGCCATTCAGAGTTCTTTGAAGGGATTGCGTAAACTGTTGCTGAACGAACCGGCTATCTATCGTGACTTGGATAACTGCTGGAGCGTAGTGGCAGAAGCTATTCAAACTATTCTGCGCCGTGAGGCTTATCCGCATCCGTATGAAGCTTTGAAAGCTTTAACCCGGACCAATCAGGCTATTACAGAAAGTTCTATTAAAGAGTTTATCGAAGAATTGAATGTAAGCGAAGATATTAAAAAAGAGTTAAGAGCAATCACTCCCCATACTTATACGGGGCTTTAATTGTTTACTTATATAATAAACGTGTTTTTAAATAGGCCGTGAGGCCAAAGTCTAATTTTATTCGAATAAAAAAAATGAGCACAGAAAACGAAGAATGGCGCGAAAATTCTTTCAATGAAGAGAATACAGGTGCCGGCCGTGATGGTAACAGGTCTTACAACAGAGAAGGTGGAGAACGTCCGTATCGTCCTTCTTACAACCGTGAAGGCGGGGATCGTCCGTATCGCCCGCGATTTAATGCCAACAATGAAGGAGGCGAACGCCCGCAGCGTTCGTATGGTGACCGCTCTTATGGCGACCGTCCCCAACGTCCTTCTTACAATCGTGAAGGTGGCGATCGTCCGTATCGTCCTCGCTTCAATAACAATAATGAAGGAGGCGAACGCCCGCAACGTTCTTACAACCGCGAAGGTGGTTCTTATGACCGTCCCCAACGTCCTTCCTACAATCGTGAAGGTGGTTCTTATGACCGTCCCCAGCGTCCCCGTTTCAATAGCGGCGAAGGTAGTGACCGTCCTCAACGTCCTTCTTACAACCGTGAAGGTGGTGACCGTCCGTACCGTCCCCGTTTCAATAACGGCGAAGGTAGCGACCGTCCTCAACGTCCTTCTTACAACCGTGAAGGTGGTGACCGTCCGTATCGTCCCCGTTTCAACAACGGTGAAGGTGGTGGCTATCGTAGCAACAACGGTGGTGGCGGCTATCGTCCGAGATACAACAATGACCGTTCACAAGGAGGCTATCGTCCTCGTCCGCGTACCGGCGATTATGATCCGAATGCTAAGTATAGCGTAAAGAAACAGATCGAGTACAAGGAACAGTTTATTGATCCGAATGAGCCGATCCGTCTGAATAAGTTCCTGGCTAATGCCGGTGTTTGTTCACGTCGCGAGGCTGATGAATTTATCACGGCAGGTGTGGTTTCTGTAAACGGTGAAATAGTAACGGAATTGGGTACAAAGATCAAACGTTCGGATGTGGTTAAGTTCCACGATGAACCGGTAAGCATCGAACGTAAGGTATACGTATTGTTGAATAAGCCGAAAGATACGGTTACTACATCGGATGATCCGCAGGAACGCCGTACGGTAATGGATCTGGTAAAAGGCGCTTGCAACGAACGTATTTATCCCGTAGGACGTCTTGACCGTAACACGACTGGTGTACTCTTGCTGACGAATGACGGTGATCTGGCTTCCAAGCTGACACACCCGAAATTCCTGAAGAAGAAAATATATCATGTTCATCTGGACAAGAACCTGACAAAAGCGGATATGGATCAGATTGCAGCTGGTATCCAGTTGGAAGATGGCGAAATCCATGCAGATGCAATCAGCTATACAGATGATTTCAAAAAAGACCAGGTAGGTATCGAAATTCACTCCGGTAAGAATCGTATCGTTCGCCGTATTTTCGAATCACTGGGTTACAAAGTAGTAAAACTCGACCGTGTGTTCTTCGCCGGACTGACCAAAAAAGGGCTGCGTCGCGGAGACTGGCGTTACCTGTCGGAAGCAGAAGTAAACTACCTCCGTATGGGATCGTTTGAATAATAAGTCAATAAATAACAACTTGACAGAGGACGAGGAAAGAGAGCAGGAAAGAATGAACCCTGTAATTGAAACCTCGTCTTCTTGTATCTAAAAAGAAAAAGTTAAATGGAAAAGATTGGTAGAACAAAAATTGTTGATCTGTTGAAGCGCACAGATATTGGCGCGATGGTCAATGTGAAAGGATGGGTTCGCACCCGCAGAGGTAGCAAACAAGTAAACTTTATCGCACTGAATGACGGTTCTACAATAAATAATTTGCAGGTCGTAGTAGATTTGGCTAATTTCGATGAAGAGATGCTGAAACTGATTACTACCGGCGCTTGTATTAGCGTGAACGGAGAAATGGTAGAGTCAGTAGGTTCCGGTCAGAAAGTGGAAGTACAGGCTCGTGAAATCGAAGTGCTGGGTACTTGTGATAATACATATCCATTGCAGAAGAAAGGTCACTCTATGGAGTTCCTGCGCGAGATTGCTCACTTGCGTCCGCGTACGAATACGTTTGGTGCTGTGTTCCGCATCCGTCACAACATGGCGATTGCTATTCACAAGTTCTTCCATGAAAAGGGCTTCTTCTATTTCCATACACCGATCATTACGGCTTCCGATTGTGAAGGTGCCGGACAGATGTTCCAGGTGACTACCATGAACCTGTATGACTTGAAGAAAGACGAGAGAGGCTCTATCTCTTATGAAGATGATTTCTTCGGTAAGCAGGCAAGTTTGACCGTTTCCGGTCAGCTGGAAGGTGAGTTGGCTGCTACTGCTTTGGGAGCTATCTACACATTCGGTCCTACGTTCCGTGCCGAAAACTCCAACACTCCCCGCCACTTGGCAGAGTTCTGGATGGTTGAGCCGGAAGTTGCTTTCAACGATATTACAGACAATATGGACTTGGCGGAAGAGTTCATCAAATATTGTGTGAAATGGGCGTTGGATAACTGTGCGGATGATGTGAAGTTCCTCAACGATATGTTCGACAAGGGCTTGATTGAACGTCTGCAAGGTGTATTGAAAGATGAGTTCGTACGTCTGCCTTATACAGATGGTATCAAGATTCTGGAAGAAGCTGTTGCGAAAGGCCATAAGTTCGAGTTCCCGGTTTACTGGGGCGTGGATTTGGCTTCTGAACACGAACGCTTCCTGGTGGAAGAACACTTCAAACGTCCGGTGATTCTGACTGACTATCCGAAAGAAATCAAAGCCTTCTATATGAAGCAGAACGAAGATGGTAAGACTGTACGTGCAATGGACGTTCTTTTCCCGAAGATCGGTGAAATTATCGGTGGTTCCGAACGTGAAGCGGACTATGACAAGCTGCTGACCCGTATTGAAGAAATGCACATCCCGATGAAAGATATGTGGTGGTATCTGGATACCCGTAAGTTTGGTACGTGTCCTCATTCCGGTTTCGGACTTGGTTTTGAACGTCTGTTATTATTCGTTACAGGTATGGCGAACATCCGTGACGTGATACCGTTCCCGCGTACACCGAGAAATGCTGATTTCTAATATTTCGGTATATTTATGTAAAACTCGCATAATCTTTGGGTTATGCGAGTTTTTTTATGTCTTTGATAGTTATATTCTCAAAATAAATATTTATATTTGGACATACGCCTTCGAGAGTGTTAACTAAAATCATACGACAATGAAAAAGCTCTTTTTCTTTACCATGCTTTCAATGATGTTGTTAGCGGTAACAGGTGCGATGGCCCAAAAGAAAACAAAATTCAAAGCGGCCGATTTAAAAGGTATTTGGCAGCTCTGCCACTATGTGTCGGAATCTCCCGATGTTCCGGGAGCATTGAAACCCAGTAATACATTTAAAGTGTTGAGTGATGACGGACGGATCGTGAACTTTACCATTATCCCCGGTTCGGATGCCATCATTACAGGATATGGAATGTGGAAACAACTGACGGATGATTCTTATAAAGAAAGTATCGAGAAGAATATTCATCTGCCAATGTTGGATAATCAGGATAATATCCTCGAATTTGAAATAAAAGACAATGATTATCTGTGCCTGAAATATTTCATCAAGAATGATTTGAATGGAAACGAGTTGAATACCTGGTATTATGAAACTTGGAAACGGGTGGAGATGCCGGCTAAATTTCCGGAAGATATTGTGAGATAAGCAAGGTTCGCAGACTGAAACAAAATTGCGCACATCCTCTTTTTTAAAGAAGGTGTGCGCAATTTTTGTATGATTATATGAGAATAGACAAAAACAAAAGTGTTTTGGACGAAATCTACATTGGCGCATATGGAATCAAGGATGAAAAAATAGATATATAAAGCCTTTCTTTTCGGCAATCCCTAATTTTGCTATCGGTAAATTAGGGATGAGACATTAAATCTAAAATAAATCATTAAAACTATAAATATGGAAATGAAAAGAGAGTTGTATATGGCGGTTTTGGGAATAGGTCTGCTGACCGCTTGTGATATTCCTAAAGCGGGTACGCCGGAATGGTTTGAAACTGCGGTGAAAACATCCGGTCATCAGTTACTTTATATGGCGGATCAGTTGAAAAATGTACCGGACACAGTTTGTTTTCCACGTTCTACCAAGGCGGATGGAAGTTACCGTCTGGAAAATGCTAAAGACTGGACAAGTGGTTTTTATCCCGGTTCCATGTGGCTGGCCTATGAGATGACAGGGGATGAGGCGTTGGCGAAGGAGGCCCGTAAATATACGAACCGTCTGGAAGATATTCAATATTATACAGGAAACCATGATATTGGCTTTATGATGTATTGTAGCTACGGACAGGCGCTTCGTTTGAAACCGGAACCGAAAGATAAACAGGTTTTGGTAAATTCTTCCGAGAGCCTTTGTACGCGTTTCAGTCCGGAAGTCGGCTTGATTCGTTCCTGGGATTTTGGGGATTGGAGTTACCCGGTGATTATTGATAATATGATGAATCTTGAGATGCTTTTCTGGGCATCCGAACAAACCGGAAATTCTAAATATCGTGATATTGCGATGGCTCACGCTGACAAAACCTTGAAGAATCATTTTCGTGAGAACATGACTTCCTATCATGTAGTCAGCTATTCCGTACCTAGCGGGAAAGTGGAGTCTAAAGGAACTTTCCAAGGATATTCCGATTCTTCCGCCTGGGCACGCGGACAAGCATGGGGAGTGTATGGTTACACGATGTGTTACCGCTTTACGAAAAATTCCGCTTATCTGGAAGCTGCGCATAAGATTGCCCGATTTATAATGGAGAACCGTCCTTCGGAAAATGATTATATTCCTTACTGGGATTATGATGCACCGGATATTCCGAACGCCCCGCGTGATGCTTCCGCCGCGGCTGTTACCGCTTCCGCTTTGCTCGAACTATGCGGATATACAGATGATAAGAATCTAAGTAACAGTTATATGGAGTATGCGGAAAATATATTAAAACAGCTTTCTTCACCGGATTATCTGGCGAAGGAGAATGAGAATAAAGGATTCATCCTGAAACACTCGGTGGGTAGTTTTCCACATGATAGCGAGGTGGATGTACCGTTAAACTATGCGGATTATTATTATCTGGAAGCATTAAGACGATATAAAGAATTGAAGAAGTTCGGCTAAACAAGAATGAATATAGAATGAAAAACGCTTAACTGCTAGATTATAAATAACAAATAACCATGAAACTTACTTTATATACTCTTACAATTTGTTTATTGGCATCCGGACTGTATGCTCAACAGTCGCCTGTCAATATCCGGCTGAAAGATGTCACTTTGATGCACGAAATGCGTGCTACTCCCTCGCCGTCGGACAAAGCAGTGGTTGCCGACCGTATCGTTTCTTTTCAATGGCCGTTGCAGGAAGGGCTTTATGTGGTAGAGAGCGGGCTGGACGGGCTGGATACTAAGCATAAGGTTGACAAGAGTAAAGTCCGTTATAGCTTGCGCTACTCTCAAGATCCCACTTTCAAGACCGGGGTGGTACAGGTGGAAACCCGTTGGCCTTTTTACAATCCGGAGAAAGACTTGACACCCGGCGTGTGGTACTGGCAATATGGCAACGTAAAGGATGGCAAGACAAAATGGGCTACGGTTCAGCAATTTACGGTGGAAACCAATCCTGACAAGTTCTGTCCGTCTTCCCTGAAAGAAGTCCTCGCCAAAGTTCCGCATGAACATCCCCGCGTCTGGCTTGATAAAAAAGAGTGGGAGCACTTTATCCGTCGTAGCATTTCCACTCCGGAACGCAAGATTTATATCTCGGCTGCCAACAAGGCGATGAAGACACCTATGAAGTCTATCAATGACGTCAACACCAAGCTGCTCGCAAATTTGAACAGCGAAATGGAGCGCAACGCAATGCTTACTCGTGAAAGTCGCCGTATTGTTGACAGAGAAGAGTCGAACCTGGATGTTATCATACGTGCTTATATGCTGACTAAAGAACGTCGCTATGCCGATGAAGCCATCAAGCGTATCAAGGAAATTATCACTTGGGGGGAAAGTGATAATGTGAAAGGCGATTTTAATGACGCTACTTTCGTATCACTTGGCACATTGGCTTATGATGCTCTCTATGACCTTCTGGATGAAGATACCCGAAAAGACCTGCTTGCTTGCATCCGGAAGTATGGAAACAAGATGTATGACCATTATAATAATTATCTGGAAAATCATATCGCCGAGAATCACGTCTGGCAAATGACGCTCCGGATTCTTACAATGGCGGCTTTCACTGTTTACGGTGAACTGCCCGAGGCTGATACTTGGGTAGATTACTGCTATAACGTGTGGCTTGCCCGTTTCCCCGGTCTGAATAAGGATGGTGCATGGCATAATGGTGACTCTTATTTCACTGTAAACACACGTACATTGATAGAAGTTCCTTATTTTTACAGCAGGCTGACCGGATTTGATTTCTTCTCTGATCCCTGGTATCAAGGTTCGGTGTTGTACACTATCTATCAGCAACCCCCATTTTCAAAATCGGGCGGAAATGGTAGTTCCCATGAAAAGGTGTTAACGCCCAGAGGAGTAAGAGTCGGTTACGCGGATGCTGTCGCCCGGATGACAGGCAATACGTATGCTGCTGATTATGTGCGTACTATCCGGGCACGTCAGCCGAACATTTTGAATGAAGGCAGTACGTCCAAAGCAGGCGGACTGGCATGGTTCCGTTTGCAGTGTGACAAACCATTGCCTGTGGGGGCTGGTCTTGCCGACCTGCCTATGGGACACGTTTTCCCGCAATCCGGTCTGGCTTCATTCTCCACCCGTTTATCGCAGACAGAAAACAGTGCCATGATTAGTTTTCGTAGCAGTCCTTACGGTGGCACATCCCATGCACTAACCAATCAGAATGCGTTCAATACCTTTTGGGGCGGACAGTCGCTCTTTTATAGCTCAGGTCATGGTACTTCTTTTATTGATAAACATTCTGTTTATTGTTACCGTGCAACTCGTGCTCACAATACGATACTGGTTAATGGTATGGGACAGCGTATCGGTACCGAAGGTTACGGATGGATTCCCCGTCATTATATAAGTGAAAACATAGGTTATGTGGTAGGGGATGCGTCTAATGCATATGGAAAAGTAATCTCTCCGCTTTGGATAGAACGTGGCAAAGTTGCCGGGCTGGAATATACCCCTGAGAATGGTTGGGACGAAGTCGGACTGAAAACTTACCGCCGTCATATCGTGGAACTCGGAAAAACAGGTCTTACCTTTATCTATGACGAATTGGAAGCTGAACAGCCTGTCACTTGGAGTTACTTGCTGCATACGGTTACTAATCCGATGAATGTGGATAAAAGCAATCCGGATTGGGTACACGTACAGGCTACCAACAAAGAAGGAATCTCTGATGCTTACCTTTTTTCCACCGGAGTATTGAAAACCGATACGACCAGCCAATTCTTTACGCCTGCCGTCAATTGGCTGATTGCTGACGAGAAAGGTAATTTTAAAACGTACGCAAATCATTGGCATTTCACAGCTACGTCAGACAAGCAGAAAGTATATCGTTTTGCTACAATTATCGATACTCATGCCAAACTGTCCTCCACCGCGCAGCCACGAATGTTGAAAGATGGCTGTATTGAGATAGGTGACTGGAATATCAAGGTTAATTTATCCTCTAAAGGTGCTCCCTCTTTTTTCGTTCGCAATACGAAGAAAGGTGAGAACGTAAGCATTGACTATAAAGGTAAAGCTACCATTGTCAAAGAAAACGGTACTGAAAAAGTCTTGGTTGATAAAGTACCCGAACTGGAAATCTAATCAGATAAAGACATTAAATATCAGGTAAAGACATTAAATATGAAAACAATCAACTATATCCTACTAACTGCGATAGCACTTTCATTCAGTAGCTGTATGCAGCAACTTAAAGAAAAAAAAGAAGCGGCGGGAACTATTCCGCAGAAAGCATATGAGTATATGACAACCGCACGGTTGACGGTCAGTGAAAGCAAACGTCTGATAGCTAAGGGTATTGCGGCAAATAAAGATGTCAAGGACAGATTGGAGAACGGCATTGTCATCATAACTTTGGGAACAACTAATACTTATCTTGCAGAAGAACTTGCCGGACTGTCAGCTCCCCGGGGGAGTTTCGTCACAGGACGAATCTTCCCGAGTTCGAAAGAAGATTTTGCTAGAGGGATGAAACGTCAGTCGGAAATAGTATTAATGAAAGGGAAGCCTGCTGACATATCTTATGCCGATGCTTTAGCACGTATGAATGCGAAGGACATCGTGTTTAAAGGTGCTAACATGGTGAACTACGCCAAACGTCAGGCAGCCGTATGTGTAGGAGCACCTGACGGAGGCACTGTAGCGAAGCTGCGCAAATACACAGATGAAGGTAAAGGACGCTGGATTGTGCCGGTAGGCCTCGAAAAAGAAACAACGCAAGACCTGTTTGAAATTCAGAAGATAACAAATGGTGATATACAACGCGGTAAGGGTACAGTGCGTCTCAATGTAACGCAAGGCAATATCTATACTGAAATCGAAGCCATGAAAGAATTTGCCGATGTAGATGTTCACATCACGGCGAAAGGTGGTGTGGACGGTGCTGAAGGTGGCGTGTCATTACTAATTTGCGGCACAAAAGCAGAAGTTGAGAAAGCGGAAAATATCGTGAAGCAATTGCAGGGCGAACCTGCTTTTATAGAAAGCGTTTCTGACTCAAAGAACTAAAATATCTATTACTAATGCAATAACAAGAATTATTTATGAAAAAAGTTTTATCACTCGTTGCGTGTATCGGTCTGTCGCTGGCACTGAATGCGCAAAACAAAAAAGTTTTCGGAACGAAAGACGGAGAACTGATACACGAAAGTTCGGAAAGCTATGAATGGCCTACGGATGCGAAAGTACTGGAAAAACTGGATAAATGGCAAGACGTGAAATTCGGTATCATGTACCACTGGGGCATTTACTCTGTGCCGGGTATTACGGAATCATGGTTGCTTTGTTCGGAAGACCGCTTTACCAAGCGCAGGGAGAGAGTAGCTCCGGACAAACCTTACGATGAATTTAAAAAATGGTACTGGGGATTGGCGGATTCATTCAATCCGGTCAAGTTCGAACCTTCCCGTTGGGCAGACATTGCGGCAGATGCCGGATGCAAATACCTTGTCTTCACCACTAAGCATCACGATGGATTCTGTATGTACGACTCTAAATACACGGATTACGGCATTACAAAAGGCCCGTATAAGAATGGAAAATACAGTGATGTCACCAAGCACCTGTTCGATGCTTTCCGGCAGAAAGGTTTCATGATTGGTACTTACTTTTCCAAACCGGATTGGCATCACAAAGATTATTGGGATCCGTTTTGGGCTACTCCCACACGTAACGTAAACTATGACGTAAAGAAATACCATAAGAAATGGGCGAACTTCCAGAAGTTTACCGCCAACCAGATTGACGAACTGATGAGCAATTACGGCAATGTCGACATTTTGTGGCTTGATGGAGGATGGGTGCGTAAACCGGAACAGGATATCAAGATGGATGAAATCGTAGACAAAGCACGCCGGAAACAACCGGGTCTTATCGTGGCGGACAGAACCGTGCCGGGATGTAACGAGAACTACCAGACACCGGAACGTGTCATTCCTGAGAAACAGATAAACAACCCCTGGGAAACTTGTATCCCTTTGGCTAAAACTTGGGGCTGGAGTCCGGACTCTGAATACAAATCCTGTTCATGGGTAATCAATATGCTGGCTGAAATTGTAGCCAAAGGCGGAAACCTGGCACTGAACATCGGACCTACTCCGGAAGGAGAGATTGAGCAAGGCGCTATCGACCGCTTGAAAGAAGTTGGTGATTGGTTGAAGCAGAATGGTGCGGCTATCTACGCCACCCGTACTACACCAAACTATAACTGCGGTAAAGTATGGTTTACTGCCAATAAAGACGGTAAAACATTATATGCCATCTACGCCCTGCCCGAAAAAGAGACATTGCCTGCCACCATTGAGTGGGAAGGTAACGAGCCGACAGGCAGAATGACTCTGTTGCAAAACGGCAAGAGCGTGAAGTATTCCTGTAAGGATGGCAAGGTGACTGTTACTCTGCCCAAAGGGTTGAAGAATGAACCGTTAGCCTTTAGCTTTAAAGTAAAAAAATGATAGTTTACAGTAAGTTTTATGAATAATTTATCAGTCTTATGTTTGGCTGTTGCAGGATTATCCGCCTGCAACGGTTCAAACTCAAAATCATCTGAAACAGCGAATGCTTCTTCAAGAAGCAACGCTGCAGAAAAGCCCAGCATCGTTATTATACTGACTGACGACCAAGGCTATGGAGACATGAAGTGTTACGGCAACTCTCGTTTGCAAACTCCCAATCTGGATCAATTGGCGGCGGAGGGTATCCGTTTCACTAACTTTTATGCAGGTGCGGCAGCCTCTACTCCATCGCGCGCCGCCTTACTGACAGGGCGATATGCCGAACGGGCAGGCTTACAGGGAGTTGTAGACGACCTGTCCGTAAACGGATTGGAAAGCGATGAATTTACCCTTGCCGACTACCTGAAACAGAATAATTATGCTACCGGCATTTTCGGCAAATGGCATTTGGGATGTCTTCCCGAACACTTACCGCTCCGACACGGTTTCAATGAGTTTTTCGGTTTGCCTTATTCCAATGATATGTGGCCTTTCCATCCTCAGCCGGGACATCCGTACCGGGCATTGCCGCTTTACGACAATGAGCGCGTGGTGGAATATAATCCTACAGTGAATCACATGACTACCCGTATCACAGAACGTGCAACGGCATTCATTGACAAGCATAAGAATGAACCTTTCCTGCTTTATGTTCCTTATACACAGCCTCATGTTCCTCTGGGCGTATCGGATAAGTTCAAAGGAAAATCCGGAGAAGGGCTATATGCTGATGTAATTATGGAGATAGACTGGTCGGTAGGTGAAATAATGAAAACATTGAAAGAAAACGGTTTGGACGATCATACCCTGGTATTGTTTACATCCGACAACGGTCCGTGGCTGAGTTACGGCAATCACGGCGGTTCTACAGGCGGACTTCGTGAGGGAAAAGGTACTACTTTTGAAGGTGGGCAGCGTGTGCCGTTCATAGCCCGGATGCCCGGTCGTATTCCGGCAGGTAAAGTTTCCGAGCAGTTCCTGTCGGCTTTGGACATTACCCCTACCATTGTAGAACTGACCGGTTCACAAATGCCGCGGATGAACGAGTTCGATGGTGAGAACGTATGGATGACACTTACCGGACAAGCACAGAGTCATAAACCGTTTTACTTCTTATATGACGGTAAAGTAGAAGCGGTGAGAGACGGGAAATGGAAATGTGTGGCTCCTCACGAATATCGCATCGTGACAGAACCGGGCAAGGATGGTCTGCCGGGCGTGCAACTTGCAAGGGGAGGCAAAACCGGCCTTGCGCTTTTCGATTTGGAGAAAGACCCCGAAGAGACTGTAGATTTGGTTGGGCAATATCCGGAGATAGCACAAAAAATGGCTGCCATGATGAATGATTTTCAGGTAAAGATGGCGGAATGTATTCAATAAATATAAAAAAGAATTTATAGCAGATAGATAGTTAAGAGTATCATGAAGAATAAAATCAAAGTATGGCTTGGCGCAACGGTGGCGGTAATGTCCGTTTCCGTGCAGTCAGTATTCGCGCAGTCGGATGGAACGGTTCAGCAGGTATTCAGCGGTTTCCATCAGTTTGCCGACGGTTTCAAGGTGAATGAAGAGGAGGCGGATGATAGTAAGAGTGGCATTACCCCATTGACTATGGGATGCATCCGGCAAAAGGGAAACCGGGAGTTTCCTTACCCGGTGAAGGGGCACGAGGTTATAACCAATCCGCCGGTTTTCACTTGGCCGATGGCTGATTACGAGTATCCTAAAGTCTTTCCTGTAAAAAAAGTAAGCGGAAAAACGGAGCGCTGTTTGCAGTATGACTTCCAAATGGGACGTACAAGAAACTTTTCAGATAAAGATGTACTTACCCGTACAGGGTTGAAACTGGCCTTTTATAATAACCACAAGCCTCTCAAACCGGGTACGTGGTATTGGCGCTATCGGGTGTCAGGGAAATCCTGGTCGAAGGTATACGAAGTGAATATCCCCGAAAATCTTCCTAAATTTCAGTCACCGAATGCCGAAGAAGCGTATGATATGATACCGGAGAAGCATCCTCGTATTTTCGGAGAGGCCATATCCGGCAAAGTGCTGACAGCCGATCAGAAACAATTAAGGGCATCTTACCGGAGAGCTGCGAATGCGGCTTTGAATAAAGAGGTGGCGAGTTATAAGGTGAAAGGCGACCCCATACCTGCAACGGCTTCTGAAGTAGAACGAAAGCAAATCATGCAATTCCGTTTGAGATACGAAGTAGAAGGAATCAATAGAGATATTGAACATTTGTTGAATGGCTATCGGCTGATTTCGAACAAGGAATATCTCGATAAAGCTGTAGCCTTGGCAGATTACATCGCGGCAAAGGAACCGGCTGCAATGTATGCGGCTGCCGACTTTACGGGCGCCAAGTCCATGTCCGCCTTGAGTATGACCTATGACGTGGCCTATGCCTATCTGAACGAACAACAGAAAAAGAATTATAAGCACTTCATCACGACCGTCATTGGGCTGATTATAGACGATGCCATGCAGGAAAATGTCGGGTCGGCGGATGGCATACTATGCGCCCATTTCTTTCAGCATACCTTTTATAACGCATTTACTTCCGCTATCGTCATGAAAGGCCATGATGTACAGGCAGAGAAGTGGTTCGGTATGCTTTATGACATCTGGTTATCACGTTCACCGGGCGGCGGCTTCTTGTCGGACGGTGTCTGGCCTAACGGAAACATGGGCTATGTCCATGTGAATATGGAATCGATGGTGAATAACTTCATCTTGTTTCGTAATCTTTTCAACGTGAATATCTTCAAGCATCCATGGTATGCCAATTGTGCCAATGCATTGGCTTACACGATGCCTGTACATTCTGCCGGTGACGGCTTCGGTGACGGGAGCGACAAGGTCTATGAAGTAAACCGGCTCCGGGCAGAGTTTGCATACATTCTGGGGCAAGAGTTGAATAATCCGTTTGCTATCCATTACGCTTATGAGCTGTCCGGCCAATCGCCTGCCGCTCCATTCGCTTTTAAGAAAACGGACTTTGACACCTATCGTTTGCAGCATCGTCCGCGGAAGGTAGAGGCAGTGAATCTGGCGAACATTCCCCAGTCTGCCATATTTCCCCAAACCGGTATCGTCGTCATGAATACCGATGTGCTGAATGCTTCGGACAATCTGTTTGTCTCGTTCCGCAGTTCACCTTTCGGATCCGGTTCTCACGGAATGGCAGAGCAAAACAGTTTCAATGTGTCCTACAAAGGGAAACCGATATTTTATCCTACAGGATATAAAGTGACGACACAAGACAAGCATTACTTGCTGGCACACAAGCATAGCCGGGCGCGTAATACCATTACCGTAGACGGAAAGACGCAGGCCTATTCGCATAGCGGTTACGGATGGATTGCCCGTTATCTGGACGGCAACGATATTACCTATGCTTTGGGCGATGCTTCAAACGCATATGTACCTTTTGACCAAAGTGCCCTCAACTGGACTACTGTGTTGAAGAATGCACAGGCTTACACCTCCGAAAACGGTTTTATACTGGATGATAATGATAATCCGCAAGTCCGTAAATTCCGTCGTCACTTGGTGATGTTGCGTCCTAATATCATCGTACTATATGATGAACTGGAAGCGGAAAAAGAAGTAACCTGGACTTTTCAGCTTAATGGGCTTGAACGTGCAGGCATGAAGATTGGCGATGCCGGGAATTCACTGATAGCCGATACGGATAATTGTGATGTGCTTGCCCGGATTTTCGGAAGTTCCGAATTGACTACTTCCCTGGTTGATACGTCGTACGTCAAACCGTTCGACTGGCTGAACCCGCAGCGTGGAAGAAAAGCAATCGAGTTTGAAAAAAATCAATATCACGGTAAATTCGAGAACGTCCGTAAATGCAAGGATATGAGATTCCTGGCAGTTATTCAGATAGATGAATCCAACTCCATGTCATTTGCTGATGCGAAGCCGGATGCAGATAACACAATTGTCATCGGCAACTATCGTATCAAAGCGCAGATGGACACCAGTCAGGAAGCCCGTCTGGAAATTGAAAACAAGACGACGGGAGAATACCTGCTTTATGGCCCTGCCAACGGAGCAGTAAAAGCGAAAGGACGGAAGTTCTCGCATAGCACTTTATTGATTAATAAGACTTCCGGTTGTCAGGAGACAATCGACCGTTACCCTTTGATGGTACCTTGTCAGAAAGGATATTAAAAATGAAACAGGAGAGAGGGCTGAATATTATTCAGCCTCTCTCTTTCCTTGGTTTTTCACATAGTCGGAAGGCAGACAACCCATGTGTTTCTTGAAACTGGTAGAGAAATAGGAGGGCGAGCTAAAGCCGACCTTGTTACTGATTTCGGAAATCGAATACCTTCCTTCCAGCAATAATTTGCAGGCTTTATTAAAACGGATACGACGGATAAAGTTAGCCGGCGGTTCCCCTGATATCGAGTTCATCTTGAGGTACAAGGAAGAACGGCTCATGCAAAGTTTCTCCGCCAAATCATCCGCCGTGAAATTTTCATCGTCAATATTTTCCTCGACTATCTGTATCGCTTTGCTCATAAACTCTTCATCCAGCGCATTGGACGTTATTTTCGCCGTATCAATATCAATCGTGTTGGAATAGTAGTGCCTCAACCGCTGCTTTGCTTTCAGTATATTACTGATTTTACCTTTTAGCAGACTCATCGAGAAAGGTTTGGGGATATAGTCATCCGCACCGGTCTGGATACCGGTTGTCTGGGCTTCGATACTACCTTTGGCCGATAAGAGAATGACAGGAATATGGCAGGTCTGCATATTCTTTTTTATCAGTTCGCACAACTTTATCCCGTCAATACCCGGCATCATGACATCGGACAATACAATGTCCACTTTCTGTTCTTTCAGGATGGCCAGTGCCTCTTCCCCGTTTCCGGCGGTCAATGTGATGTATTTGGATTTAAAGTTATTCTTCAAATAGTCCACCATCTCTTTATTATCATCCACCAGCAGGATTGTTTCTGTAATCTCATCCGATGACTCATTTTCCGTCGGTGCGGCAGATTCCTCTATTGCCCGGAACTCTCCGTCCTCCACCATTGTTTCAGTGGCTAATGAAGCCGTTTGTAGTTCGGGGATATGCTGTTCATGCGGGTTCTCTATTTCTTCCGGAGCATATACTGACAGATCGGACGGCAACTCGATACGGAATTCACTGCCTTGGTTCGGCTTACTCTCCACACTGATACTTCCGTGATGCTTTTCGACCAGGCATTTGACTAATGAAAGTCCGATTCCGCTTCCCTTCCTGCCTTCGCTCGCCTGATAGAAACGCTCGAAGATGCGTGCTAATTTCTCCGGCGCGATTCCGACGCCGGTATCTTTGACCGTGAATCCGAAACAATTCTCTTTCTTCCAGACAGAGAGCGTTATCTCTCCACCGTCCGGAGTGAATTTGAACGCATTGGAAAGCAGGTTGGTTAGTATCATCTCCACATATGTTCTGTCTATCGGGAGCAGGCTCGCATCCAGTTCCGACCGGTACTGATAGGCAATGTTTCTTTTCTGCGCGTTCTCCTTGAACATCGTAAAGACATTTCCGGCCAGTTCATCCACGTTATTCATGGCAACATGAATGGGAAGCGCTCCCGACTCTGCCCTTCTGAAATCCAGTAACTGGTTGACAAGGTGAAGTAATTTGCGTCCGTTTCTGTACACATACGAAAGTTTCTGCTGAATCCGGTCGTCAAACTTATTCTTCTCTTCTACCAGTTCTTCCAGAGGAGCCAATATTAAGCTCAACGGAGTACGCAGTTCGTGGGACATATTGATGTAGAAGCGTACTTTCTCTTGGCTGATTTCTTCAATCTTATTGCGTTCCAGATGTTCAATCTGCATCTGCATTTTCATCTTCGCGCGGGCAATGAAGAAATAGAAGATGAAAGTAAGTCCGCCCAATGTAAATAAGACATAGAGCATCTTTGCCCACCATGTCTGATACCACATAGGAGTGATATGTACAAAGAATTCGGTCGGAGTAAGACTCCAGCGGCCATTGTTGTTGCAGGCTTTTACCTTGAATACATATTTCCCCGGCGGCAGATTGGAATAGGCGACACCTCTCGACGGAACAATCTGCCTCGAATAAATCCAGTCCTCATCAAATCCTTCCAGTTTGTAGGCAAACAGATTCCGTCTGCCGGAAAGATAATTGATTACGGAGAAATGGACGCTGAATAACTTGCGGTTGGAAGGAAAGGACATTCCTAATAGTTTCCCGTCATCTGCCTGGAAAAACTTGGAAACGCCATCTTTTATTTTTGCCACAGGCTGGTTCTGGATGCTGGCTCCCGTAATGACAGCATTCGGAGAATACGGATTGTCTACAAACTCATACGGATTGAAATAGGTAATTCCTTGCAGGCTTCCTAGAAAGAAGATGCCGTCCTTGGTCTTACACGCTCCGTAAGTGTTAAACTGCCCGTGGCTCAATCCGTCTTGTACGGTATAATTGAGGAACGTCTCTTCGGCAGGGTCAAAACAGGATAAACCTCGGTTGGTCGTGAGCCAGAGCCGTCCCCGTCCGTCTTCCAGTATGCCATAGATGAAATTGTTAGGCAATCCGTTCTGTGTAGAATAGCGGACTTGCTGTCCGACACTTCCGTCATCCGACTTATACAGGCCGTCGGAGGAGCCTATCCAGATACGATGATTGCTGTCTTCCTGTATGCAGAAAGCCTGTATCAGAGCCGGAACGCCGGATGTGCCGTCTTTCCATTCTTCCAGTTTGCCGTTGGCATATACGAACAAGCTTTCTTCCGTTCCAATCCATATCCGGTTTGCCGAATCGCGGTATAGGATGGATATGAGGATGGAGTTCAGCCGGGGATATTCTTGTGCCAGAGGATGCAGGGATAGCTGCCCGGTCTTTTTATTGAAACGGTACAATCCGATGATGGAACCTACCCAAAGTGTTCCGTCCTGTCCGTCCAGTAAAGAGTAACAACTGTTGCTGAAAGAGACAGCTTCGGGGAAAGTATAGTTCTCAATTTGCTTGGTGCGGGCGGATAAATAACTCAATCCACCGCCGTGGCTTCCTATATAAATGCCGTCCGCGTCGGGCAATACACATTTGATATTGTCCGATTGCAATGCGCGGGCGTTGTGATGATTGGCCCGGTAAACCGAGAAATGGTTGTTCTTACGGTCATACTCGTTCAGCCCGCCATCGTTGGTTCCTATCCAGAGATTGCCGGTATGCGGGTCTTCGACGATGCAACTGACCGTGTTGTCGCTGATGGAATTTTTGTAGGCTGAATAAACTAACGTCCCGAATGCCGGAGCCATGGGATGATGATAGTTCAGTCCGCCATAGAAAGTACCTACCCACATTCCTCCCTGATTATCTTTTAGAATGGAACGTACAGAGTTATGTCCCAATGAATTTTGATCCTCATGGGAGAAGGCGTGTCTCTGTATTTTTTCGGTTTCAGGTTCCAATATGAATAAGGCATTTATGGTACCGATCCAGATTCTTCCCTTGTCATCCTGTGCCAATGTGCGGACGGCCTTTTCAGCTAGTTGCTGCGGGCTTTTGTCATAATAATGTTTCTTTATCCGGAATTTTTCATCTATGCAATAGACTCCGTTGGTCAGCGACCCCAGCCAGCTGACCTGTTTTCTCGGGTCGTGGAGAATGGACGAGAACACTTCTTCTTTCAATTCCGGAAGCAGTTGCACGGCAGAATTGTCATGGGGATGGTAATGGTAGAGACCGGATGAAGTTCCAAGCAACACTTCATCTTTTATTTTACAAATGGAATAAACGTTGACTTTCCGCAGAAGGGGATGCAGGTTCATGTACCCCGTTTTTTTATCAAAGACAACAAGCCCGCTATTGGTTCCCAATAAGAGCTGGTTCTTGTCGTTCAGGTCTTCTATGGCGAATATTTGTATGGGTAATTTTCCGGGTAAGTAGAAATTGGTGAAGTTGTTTCCTACAATGTTATATCTGGATAGTCCGGTTAAAGTGCCTACCCACACAGTACCTTCTGCGTCGGTACAGAGTGAGTAAACATGATTGTTGGATAAACTGGTGCTGTCGTTCAGATTCTTGTAGAGGAGAGCGAAACGGTATCCGTCATACCAGTTCAGACCATCCATGGTTCCCACCCAGATTTTACCGTTATGGTCTTGCGTGAGGGCGAGAACCGTATTTTGCGACATTCCGTTATTGACCGACAGACGCCGGAAATGAATGTGTTCCGATCCGCCGGTCGCCGCATGGCAGAACGAAACGGATAGTAAACAGAGGAATAGGCCGGAGATGAGGCTTGTTTGCAAATATCGGTTTCTCATGTGTGCTGAATGATAAATGTGAATACTACAAATGTAAGGTAAAGATAATCATCTTTCATTCAATAGCCAAATATACTTTCGGATTATTCATCTCACATTTCCAGCCTATTCGATGTTTTTACTTCTGTTCCATGGATGGGTTGATTTGTTTTAAGTAGCGCAGCAACCCTTCCACATAGTAGTAGTCGGCGTATGACAATCCACCTTCCAGTTCGCTGTTTCGGAGATAATTTCCGATAGCCTGCTTTATAATAAAGAAAGAATGTTTTCCCGGTTTGGCGAGATACGCATCGGAAGAGAGACTTTTCAGCATTTTTTCTCCGGTTTTGAAGTAGCCTTTATGGGGAGAGTAGGTGCTTAGCTCAATGAACGCCGATGCCATCACGGAAGCGGCGGAAGCATCCCGTATCGTTGAAATCTGGCTGCCGGAATAGTCCCAATAAGGAATTCCGTCTGTCGGCAGGTTGGGATGCTGTATGAGAAAGTCGGCGATATGTTCGGCATGGCGCAGGTATTTCGGGTTCTTTGTTTCCCTGTACATCATCGTGAACCCATAAAGTCCCCATGCCTGTCCGCGTGCCCAAGTCGAAACACGGACATCATCGGAGCCGTTGTTCCAGTCGAATTTGCGGACTTCGCCCGTTTCCGCATCATAGTCTACCACATGGGGGCATGAATAGTTTTCGCGGTATTGGCATTTCATTGTTTTGTCGGCATGGGAAAGGGCGATATGGCGCAATGTGGTGTCTCCGGATAATTTATAGGCTTCCATCAGTAATTCCAGATTCATCATGTTGTCGATAATAACCGGGAACTGCCAGTCACGTGTGCTGTCTTCTTCCCAAGACATGATAAGCCCTGTCTTGTATGAATAGCGTGAACTTAAAGTCTTGGCAGAACGGAAAATAATTTTGCTATAGTCCGGATTCCGGGTCAGCCGCCATCCGTTACCGTAGCTGCAATACATTTTGAAACCTATGTCGTGGTCGAAAGCATTGAACTGTTCCATTTCCAGTAAGGCAGTGGCACGTTCGGCACGCGCTTTCCATTCTTCTTTTCCGGTATATTCGTACACATACCACAACATTCCCGGAAAAAAGCCGCTGGTCCAGTCGGTCGGACTTACCATTCCCCGTTGGATGGAACGGGGAAGGCAAGATGTTTTTTCTACTTTGGCAGACATCTTCTGTGCCTGTTTCTCAATCACGGAAAAAGCGTGTTGAACCCATTGCGGAACCTTCTTTCCCGGTTCGGCGGCAAAACTCTGCGAGTTTCCGCAGAAACAGGCGGTCAGGAGTAGAAGAATAAGTATATTTCTTTTTTGAAGTGATTTCATATCTCAACCAATGATGATAAGTGCATCTTCTTATGATGCTGGTGTATTATATTGAAAACGATTTATTTAGGAATAGTAACTACAATCGGGGTTGCCGCATATAAGTCGGACTGATAATTGTACTGTTTCTCATCTCTGATGTCCGGCAGCTCAACCACCACCTTTGCACCCCCTTTATCCGGAGAAACAGTCACGGTTTCTCCTTCCAGCGGATAAACGCCTTTTGTCCGGTAGGTATAAGTGCCTGCCGCCAGAGGAGTGCTGACACGGAAAGTCAGTCTCTGCTTTTTGCCGTCCGGCATCGGATTGGAAGCAGATAAAGTCCAACTGTCACCGTTATCGCGCAGCATGATTAATGCCACATCGTCGGAAGTCACTTCAGTCTTTCCTGCGGAAATCGTTCCGGGCTTGAAGAAAGCATATTGCCAGGTCTTGTCGGCAGCGGAATATACCGCATGGGCGGAAGCCGTGTTTTCTACGGTCGTAATCTCTTTTTGCAGGTTTGCCACGCGGGCTTTCATCTCCTCTTTGCCGATATTGGGTATCAGGTAATAGGCATAACTATCATCCAGACCGCTTCCCGGAGTGACTCCGTGATTGAGGGCGATAATAAAGTTAGGCTGTTTGTCGGCTATTGCCCGGTCGGTGATATTGATTTCTTTTCCGGTTTTAATCACCAGTTGCAGCCTCTTTTTCGGCAGAATGATATATCCTTTCTCTCCTTGGTGAAGCCAGCAGACAGATTCTATATTTTCGGTGATATTCACCGATTCACCCGGATTCACAGTTTGCTCTTTACTGTTGACGCACCAGGTCAGTTCGCGGTTGAAGGCAGACTGGTCGAGGAATGTGGTGATTTCCTTTCCCTGTCCCGGACGGAGACGGGAGATGCCGCTTCCCAGTGCGATGATTTTATCCTCGATGAAATGGTACGTTTTGAATGCGGTTGAGGAACTGTATTTCTCTTTCGGCAGATGGTGGTAGATTCCCATACCCGTTTTGCCGTCGGCCAGTACACCGGATATTTTGTTTAATCCGGGCAAAGAAGCCTGTGCGCCACCTTCGGCGGGCAGGGCGTCGGTACGCCATTCTTCCGTCAGTCCCGGCACGGCGTGCCAGTCATAATTCTTCAAAACGCGGCTGGCGTATTCATCTCCGCGTACTTTAAGTTGCAGGATACCATATCCCAGATGCCAGGACTTGCGTACCTTGCTGAAATCTTCGGCTCCTACCGTACGTTCCGATTTCAGTTTCAGGGACGCATAGAACGCAGGTTCGTTTTCGCCCCGGCGGTGCACGAGATATTCATTCACCCAATAAGCATCCGTACCCGAATATTCATGAGTATTCGCTTTGATTGCTTTGATTACTGTCTGCAATTCTTCCACTCCACTCAATTGGGTATTTTTGCTTCGGGCTTTCAGCATTTCATTGACCGCTCTGGGATAGCGCTTGGTTGCAAATCCTTTCAAATCGTCCAGATAAGAACGTCCGGCGACGAGGAAGTCCATGTGCTGCTTATAGATTAACTTGGGATATACATTCAATAAATGGTCTAACTGGAACTGATACTGCGGGGCAGCTACTTTGAAGGGCGTGTTCTTGAAATATTGGTATCCCACGTTGCAATCCGTCAGCCATTCAAAGCCGTAGGCTACCATAGCTGCGTCAGTAGCACGGCCAATGTGGTGGGATATGGTGCCATCCGGTTGAAATCCCGACTGGATATACTTGTGTGCGGGAATGTTGTATTTCGTCATCCATCGGCTGACGTCGGCTATCACTCCTTGCGGACTCCATCCGGGAGAGAAACTGAAATTCTTGAAAGGCTTATCCTTATAGAAGTCGCTATACCAGTATTGTACGTACGTCAGCGGACGGTTGTAGTCCGCCCAGATAAGCGGGAGAGCCAACATGGTGCGCGAGCGATGTCCCAGATTGGCATCTGTCCACGCTCCGGACGAATAAAGGGTATCCTGTATTTCCCCCCAGCGTTCTTTGGGGTTGTCAATAGCTCTGCGCCCCTTTATGATGGACATAAATAACTGATTATAACGTACCAGTGCATTATGCACTTTGAGGCAGGTCTCGTCATTTTCCTGCATCCCTTTCAGAATGTCAGGCATAAGGTAGAGTGCAGGCACCACCAACGGGTCTGTCAGCACCCACTGATGAGTCGGTATCTGAACGCCCGACAGCTTGTTGGCTTGAAGCAGGCTGAAAGCGTCGCCGGTGCAATTGCCGATAGGCTTCCCGTTTATTTCCACCTCTTTCCCTTCCACTGGAACAGACAGGGTATAGGCTAATATTGCTTTGTATAAAGCATCGCGCAATTCTTTCCTTTTCTCCGGTGAACCTTCCGGACCATAGACTTTCGATGTGGCATACGCATAGCCGAGTCCTCCAATCCGGTTGGCTACTTTTTCCCAGTCATATTCAATGGTTTTTGTGTTGAGATGGTCGTTCTTAGGATTGAATTCCGCTTTATAATCCTGTGGACGGGCAGTATAACATCTGAATCCGCTGAAACGTCCGTTGTTCTTTTCTAATTCATCTATTATCTCCGCTACTTCTTTGTCCGAGTACTTCATCCGGCCATACAGTCGGCTGTTGCCGATGGCATGGGGAAGGTAGCGGTCGTATAATAACGTCCATAAAGTGCTTTTAGCGATATGAACCGTAATATCGAATTTCTCTATTTCCCTGTTCCCGTCTTTCAGGGCGATTGTCATGGGATAGGAGATGGCTTTGGGGCCGGTCTTTTTCTTTTTGTCAACGCTCAATATTCCCATGATACGCTGGGATAAATCGTAGCGGGTTTCTATCTTGAACAGTGCTTCCGCAGGCTGTGTGACAATCTCGAACTTATATCCTTTGGGGATAGGAGAAGTCAGTACATCTTTATTCCTTTCCAGATGAATGCGTCCGGTAACTTCCGTTCCTTCCGGGCTATTGACAGGAATATCAAAATAAGTGGCAAACACTTTTTCCTGTGCGTATGCCTGAAAACTGATGCATGAACAGATGAAACATGCAATTAAAAAAGGTAGAAAATCTTTTTTCATGGTATTGTGTTATTTAATTCTGTAACGCTGATTATGCTTTATCATGGGGGCAAAGATAGGTAACTGGAGATTAAATGACTTTCAGATTCTATTTAAAGAATTTCATTTTCTGACAATAAGCTGTAAAAGACGAAATCAAAACTGATTCTGATTCATTCTGGTTTTATAATTCACTTTTGCTTTTCACAAGTTTCACCAATCCGTAAGTTGTAGTATGACAGATGTATACTGTGATTTAAGGCTCTCTTTTTAGCCTTTCACACCCTTCACTCTGTTCACACTTTTAAGAAAGAAGTCCCGGTTAAGACAAAAGTGTAGGTGCTTCCTTAATCTGAAAGGACATAAGAAAGCGAATACGATTGAATACCGGGTGGAAACAGGTAAGATGGGGTTAGCCAAATGCAGTCGGCCACATAGCTGACAGTAGTTGGCTGAATAGACAACTCTACTTGACCACATAGCCGACTGGAGTTGGCTATTGATAGATTGTGATAATCCGTATATTGTCATACGCTCCTTTCGCACAAGCCATTAGTCTGAATCCCCAGTTGTTGCCTTTCAATGGTTCCTCGTCTTTATAGGAGAAACTTTCTTTTCCATTAATCAGAAAGCGTATGGTTCCGTCGATTCTTTCCACCCGGCAATGGCTGGTTGTACGCCAGTCTTCCGAAGTAACTACATCTGTTCCTTGGGCAATCATGACTTTGCCCGGAGCCCGGCGCAAATTGGCTTTCCGGCGTGACTGATGAAAGAATGAAAGGCGGTAGGTTTTCATGTCATACATCAGTTCTTCGCCCAGACCGTAGCGTGCGGGCAGGGAAGGAGCAAAGATGCTTTCTTCTTTCAGTCCGGAAGCACAAAACAGAACCATGTGCAAGGGGGCGGGCGAAAGGGGAGTGAAATCAAATTCGATGGCGAAGTTTCCGGCTGTTTTGATTTTCCGGTTCCAGATATTGAAGTGTCCGCCTGTAAATGTCGCTTCTTCCTTTCCCCGCAGGAAATACCTGGCGATGTCTTTTCCATATTTGGCTTTCATTGCCGTATAGAGATAGGGGTTGTATTCTTCCATGATGTTATCTTCGGAGATTACTCCGGCTTTCATCAAAGAGTCCATAAGCGGGAAATACAGAGGTTCCAAAATCAGTTTCCCGTTTTCTATGGATGCTTTGCCCTCTCCTTCCACCAACCAGTCGGCAAGCTCTTCTTCCGTATCGAACGTGTAGGTCGCGGATACGGTTTCTTTCGGATTTATGGCTTCTTTCGGATTTACGGCTTCCTTCGGAATTTGCGCATGAATGCTGCTATAAGCGAGCAGTAAAAGCAGCCATATAAATGTCTGTCTGATATGCATAAGGATACCTTATTTAATTGTGAGTACTTTAATATTGTCATACGCTCCTTTGGCACAAGCCATTAGTCTGAATCCCCAGTTGTCGCCTTTCAACGGCTGCTCGTCCTTGAAGGAGAAACTTTCTTTTCCGTTTATCAGGAATCGTACTGTCCCGTCGATTCTTTCCACCCGGCAACGGCTGGTTGTCGTCCAGTCTTCCGAAACCACCACATCTGCTCCCTGCGCAACCATAATCTTGCCGGGGGCACGGCGCAAGTTAGCCTTCCGGCGTGATTTATGGAAGAATGAGACGCGATACATTGCCATGTCGTACATCGTTTCGTCTTCCACTCCGTAGCGTGCGGGTAGGGAAGCATCGAAAACGCTTTCTCCTTCCAAGCCGGAGCCGCAGAACATCAGCATGTGCAAGGGAGCGGGTGAAAGCGGGGTGAAATCAAATTCGATGGCAAAGTTATCGGATGTCCGGATGCGCCGGTTCCATACGTTGAAATGGCCGCCCATGAATACGGGCTTTCCTTTTCCTAAAAGAAAATAGTTTCTGACGTCTTTTCCGTATTTGGCTTTCATGGCTGCATAGAGATAAGGCTCGTATTCTTTCATGCGGTTGTCGTCGGAGATTGCTCCGGCTTTCATCAACGTTTCCATAAGTGGAAAGAACAGAGGTTCCAGAATCAGCTTTCCGTTTTCGATATACGCTTTGCCTTCTCCTTCCACCAGCCAGTCGGCAATTTCTTCTTCGTTGTCGAAAGTGTAAAAAGCCGATATGGTTTCTTTGGAGCTTTGAGAGTAAGCGCCGCAATAAGCGAACAGTAGAATTAGAAAGATAGATACTTGTTTCATATTCATAATAGTCAATTAGGGATTTGTTTTATGTTCATAGCCGACAGCCCGTGTGGAAGCCGGGATATAATCCGTTTGTTCCGTCACGCCATATCTGCCGTTCGATTGGTCGTAGAGTAAAGAAGAACGGGGAGACTTCCGGAGATACATACTTCCGTCGATGACCGGGTTGTCTGCCGAATAGCTGAATAGCGCGCTGTTTGTCCGGTTGGTGACTATCAGTTCGGCCGGTTGGGAGGGACTTAGGACGGCTTGGATGCTCCAGTTGTCACATTGGAAACTGTCTCCGGTACGTACGATTGCCGGAGTCTGTTCCGAATCCGGCGTAATCTGAATAATAGTCAGGATACGGTTTTGGGCGCAAGGACTGTAGGTTGCAGTCAGATGCCATTGGGCAGGAGCGGGGGTGGCAGGCGGTACAACAAACTGGTCGGTTTGCGAGTATTCAAAAGAAGAATTGCTGAATTGCCGAACAACGGTTTTGAATCCTTTCGTCGTGTTTTCGGTGACACTCATGTTCCTGTCCTTGTCTGGTTGGAATTGCGTGGGGCTGTGTAGGAGCCAGTCCCAGCGGACAGCTTCGGAAGCCTCCAGTTCGTCGTAGATGACTACGGTATAAGGATGCAGCAACAACAGGTGGCGCAGGTATTTGGTAAGCGGAGTTTTGCCGAATCCGTTTTCCGGGGTTTGGGTGATGCCTGCGGCTGCAAAGGCGGTCACCCACATCGGGTCGTCGCTGATGCCGCTATAAGCGTGGGAGGCATCTCCGAGACAATAGGAAATGTGGTCGCCGCCCATGGCACGGGTGACGTTGCCGTATCCTTTCAAGGAATAAGGCTGGCCGATGCCGTTGACTAAAATCGTGTTGTGGGCACGGGTATGGCGGTAAGACATCAAGTTGTGCGCGTCGCTGAAGTTCTGGTAGTATCCGCTGCTGCGGTACACATCCACTCCTTTGTAAAGGAGATTGAAACTGTTTTGATTGGCTACCGTATGGCTGCCCGAAGCAAAGGTGCTGGAACGGAAGCCGATAGCCATATCCTGTTCCGGATTCGCCAGATGGGTATGTATGGCAACTTCTCCCGCATCTTTATACCAGATTAGCTTGGGAGTGTTCGATGGCAGTTCGGTGGCATAGCTTTGAGTGCGTACCATGCGGTAGAGCCTGAACTCATAGTCTTGCTGTACCAACTCCTTGCATTGGTCGGCATACCAGCCCGAATACGGGTCGGCGTTCTCTTTAGCCAGAAAGTCGGCAAAAGCGGCTAATACCCGGCTCGGCTCTTCTCCGCTCTCGCTTCCGTCACCGAATCCGATGCTTTTGGAGTGGGGTGGACTGGTATAGACCAGTGCTTTCCCTGCGTTCAGATACCACGGATGTTTCAGGAAATCACTTCGCGTAATGTGCGAGAAGAGGGAAGGAATATAATACAGTGTCTTTATGTTGGTGGCGATATAGCCCGTTCCGTTATGCCATATTCCGTCCCGGTTGAACCCCGAAGCCGGTGCGCGGGCACTCCATATTTCATAATAGTATTCCAGCATCGGGAGAATTTCGTCCGCATAGGCTGCTTTATCGTAAAGGATGAAGCAAGCCTGGAACAATATGCGCATATTGTGTTGCCAGAAGTGGTTATCGAAAATATGGTTTTCCTGTCTTCCGCAGTTTGATTGGAAATAGTAGCGCGAAACACGCATCAACAGTTCTTCAATTCCGAGCTTTTCTTCCGGAGCCAGTTCGTTGTAGAGTAAGTCGTAGATTTCGATAAAGCTGATGGCGATATCCGTAGCGCCGAAATTACTGGCAAACAGTTGGGAGTCCGATACGGGATATGCCAGCAGAATGGTCAGTATCTCGTGCAGTTTGTCTGCATATTTTTTGTCTTGTATCAGGTGATAGGCTTGATACAGATGTTGGACGGAGTTTTTTATTTGGGCGGCTGCATCGTAAGGGTTGGGAAGAAGAGAGTAATCCGTGCCCAATGCCGTTTGTGCACGACCTGTTAATTGTTTGTATTCGGGATGCGACTTGACATTACGCCGTGCCTGTTCCAGTCTGTTGTCGAGAAAACAGAACAGGCGGGGATGAGTGCGGGGAGCATTCTTGAGCAATGTCTCAAAGGTAGGAGTTACGAATTTGGGCGTTTCGTCTTTTACTTCAAAAGAGTAGGTTTCGCTCCATGCCTGTTCGGTTCCGTCATTGCCGACAGAGCGGAAACGCCAGTACCATGTACCGCTTTTGAGTGTCCGGTGCGCATTGTACATACACCATTGCCGGGGAGTGGATACAGTGGTTTCCGTATCAGGAAAGTCTTTCGACTGTGAAAAGGCAAATTGAAGTTTGTCTCCGGTCTTCATGGCTTGGGGCACGATGAACGGAGCGGGATTGATGTAGAGTTCATTGTCCGCTTTAGGATAGGGCTTTTCCCGTGTCTTGTCGTGTAAGGCATCGGGAGATTCTCCCGGCTGTTCCGTTCCCGTGTCTGTCGGTTCGGGAAGTGCATCGTCGCTGCAAGCAGTGCCTAAAAACAGGCAGGCAAGCATGAAGAAAAGAGTGCTGAAGCGGAGAGTTGTTTTCATAAGGATGAATTAAATAAAAGATTGATTGGGAGATAAATCGGAAATAAAACGAAATTAAATAGCAAATAAAGAGGAAAAGCCGATAAGCAAGGCTAGCAGGGGATGCCTTGCTTATCTTGGCTCTTCTATTGTGTTTCGCTTTTGGCTGTTTATTCCAAGATAGTGAGGATAGGACGGATTTGTCCTTGCACACCGGCTTTTTGCGGATCTGAATTAAATATTGCCTGCGTTCTGGTATTGGTATCTAATACACCGTCGGTTAACGTTACAGGGGTAATTGTTTTATTACTGATACTGCTGGAAAGTAAGTAACGTGCAGATGTAGTGTGAACAAACTGGTTGGCACCCTCTATGGCATTTACGGCTTCAACGAATACATTGTTGGCTGGAGTTTCCTCAAAACCGTGATATTTAATCATTGTTTCTTTTAACTCTTCGATAGAAGGTATATACCATCCACTGGACTTTTCGGGAGTGGCTGTTTTTTCTTTGAATGCGATAAAGTCGAGAAGTAGTGGATAAGAGGTACTGTTGTCTGTATAGCGACTGTCCGCTAAAAAGGCTTTCGTATTTTCATAGCCTGTTTTTACCAATTCCATACCGGTGAAATCAATTTTACCATTCATAGCTTTATCACAGAATTCTTTACGTGTATTGCTCGGCGCGCTTTCCAAAGCCATCACATATCCTTTGATACGGGTATATTCACCATAATTGCTTGCTTCATCGCCGTTTATAGCTTTAGTGGCAAATACAACTCCGATACATGGGTTTTCGGCATCCGTCCTCAGTTCCGAAGAATATTCACCGTTCTTATAATAGTAATCACCAATTTTCGGGTCGATAGTCGGTTCTGTCGGTTCAACGTCTCCTCCGTCTATATCCGGATTCCATTCACCGAAATCAGTATCAATCTGTCCGTTGTTTTGTGATTCGGCTACAAGGTATCCTCTTACCAGTGTGCGTGTGTTCTTTTTCACCGGCACATTGGCGGGAATGGCGACTGTACGACCACCGTCGGTAGTTACAAAAGTCAGTCCGATTTCTCCCAGAGCGTCGTTGTCTGCAAAGATATAGCATGAGAAGAGTCTTAAATCAAATCCTTCTCCTTCTTGTTCTCCTGTGCCGATAGGAGCAGTAGCCGGAAGAACGGCTTCCACTGTTTCCGTAGAAATCTTACCTGTCGATACATCGAATCCGCCAGGAATTTCCTGACTGATACTGACAGAAGTACATTTAGCGAAATTCTCCTTACTCTTGTCCGATACAATCAGTTTGGCAAACGGACGAATCAATGTGACACTAAGCGGATTCTCTAACGTTGCCTGACTTTTCTCGAAAGTTCCGTTGCCGGAGAATGCGTCACACGCATCGGTGTTATAAAGCAAAGCCGGATCTTTGATTGTAATCTTTGTAAGGTCTTCCGTGTTATAAAACTTGTCGGTGTAGCGGCCTGTCACAGGATCTTTTTCCTGTCCGTTGGCTTCAATGAAGTCAGCCCACATCTTGTAGTTGTACGTACCAGCTTCTTCAAGGGCAAAAGTAAAGGAGAGTTTACCGTCCGCATTGCCTTCAGTTCCCAGTTTCTCTTCTCTATACACCCGGTCGCCGTTTTCATTCGTTATTTCGAGGATGCAACGCAGGTAATGTCCGTCTGCTGACGGAACGGCACGTGTTTGGGCAAATTCCTTCGGTAGTTCGGCGGAGATATTGACCAGCTTGTTCCGGCTGTCCGAAGTAGTTGGGTCATTCTCCTGACTACATGAGGCGAATAATCCCATGAATAGCATAATCGCTAAATAGGCAAAGTTCTTTTTCATAATGGTAATGATTAAAGTGTATAATAATTATTAGTTGTTTTTTACAATAGGAGTCACATCTATGATGATGTCCTCGTCGTTGAAATCAGGGTCGAAACTGATACCCGGACTGGCTGTCAGGAAATATCCCCGGATGTTTGTTTCTTTGTTCCGTTGATAGGGGATTTTCAGATTCTGGTAACGGGCTACCATGGTTTTACTCTCATTCGTTATCTCGATAGTCACCGGGATGGACGATACGGATTCATTGTTGATAAGCAGATAGTCGAAACCGATGTTGAACTCTTCTTTGTTTTCCTCTTTCTGGAGAGTTGCCAGGTCAACCGTCTTATTGTACTCTATATATTGCAAAGAGTTTTTCAGTCTGCCGGTGAACACATCAAACCCTGTGGGCAGATAGTAGTTGTATTTGACAGTCATGGTAAATCTTTTTCCGGTGATTTCCTTGTCGGTCACTTTCTTCAGGAATTTGGCTACATCCGTTGCTATCAGGTTGTACGATGCCATCGGACGAAGCATCTTGACATCTACGGGAACGGTTACGTTCCACTGGTCGCGATAGGCATTCAAATCCAATGGGGTATTTCCGTAGAAAGCGTCGTGGTATCGGGAGTTTCCCTTGTAGGGTGTGGCACGTAGTATGAATGCCATGTCCGTTGCATCATAGAAAGTCTGATAAGTTTCCTCTTCCGGCTTTTCCACATAGTCTGCCCATACGGCAAGCTGATACTTACGGGCATGTAACTTCATGCTAAGCGGGATATTGACAGTTGTTTCACCGCTCTGCATCTCCTGATAGATAACCTGACCGGCTACTTTTTGCGAGCCTTCGTAAACGGCAACGACAAAACGATGCAAGTAGGTGGTGGCTGCCGCGCGTGTACCGCGATTCACATTCACGGGGTCAAACGACGTTTCCAGTGTCAGGTTCGTCATGATGTTGACAGCGGTGGGGTCTACTCCGAGTTCACCGTCGGCCGTCAATTCCGGTTCTTCATAAAGGCAACTGCTTACGAAAACCGACAGTAACAGCAAACAGCCCAACGTGCGGATAATGGATATATAGGTATTCTTTTTCATAATCAAACAGGCTTAAAAATGATAGGACAGTGATAGACCGAGACGGGTGATTCCCCAGTAATTCCGGCTTTTTGTTTCAATCAGAGCACCGTTGTCTATATTATAATAGGTATTATACTTCATGTTGGCATAGCCGGCTCCCAAGGTAAATTCCGCTCCCCAATGTTTGGAAAAAGGGAGTTTGTATCCGTAGCTGACACCTGCGCCCAATAACGGACGCCCCGTGTTCTGATAACGGTTTTCGTCCCATTTCACGTTGAACAATGCCATGTGTGCGTGTACACCGAAGAAATGGCCTGTCCCTGCTTTTTCCAACCACCAGCGTCCTTCCGGCTGAACGGCAAAAGTACGGACTGCGTGTTTGTCACTGATGTCCCAGCCGCTGAACATGACGGGAAGCTCTACGGAAATATACTCGCTGCATTGTATCTCGAAAGCCAGATTCGGCACGGCGATTGCATCATAAGCAATATTGGTCTTGAACGCCCGGTAGCGTTCGGAAGTTTTCTTCGGATGAGGCTTCTTTTTAGGCTTGGCTGCCGTTTCTTTCCGCTCCTTCCCGATGGCTTTGACTGCTTGGGTCTTTGCTGTCTCCACTTTTCCCGTTTCCGCATTGGGTTTGAACACAATTTCTTTCTCGCTTGCGGAAGTCTGTATGCGCGGACGTTTACCTTCCTGTTTCTGTGGATGCTGCGGATGTTGCAGTTCTTCGGAAGGAGAACCGGCTATGGCTGTCATGGAGCAGAACAGCAGCAGGAATCCTTGTACTAAGTATCTTTTTGTTTTCATATGTTTCTTATAATCGGTTAGATTTCCAGTTCCGGACGTTTGTCTACAAGAGTCGTTTCATAGCCGTCTTCACGTACTATCGTCGCTCCGCCTTTATAGGTGATGTTTACATCTTCCCCTTTCCGGGTAGAGCGGATGAAAAACGAAGGAGCACCCTCTGCCGAGACATTCACCTTGATAATCCAGCTCCCCACTTTGATGCGTCCGTCGGGAAGTATTTCCGGGTCGGCGACAGGGCGGGAGAGAAGATGTGTGTTTATAATGGTGGCAAAACGGTACGTCTTCTGTTTCTCGGAAGTCGCTGTGAAATGCCAGTGGTTGGGATAAGCGGCAAACTGTCCTTTGGCGTCTGCGCGCAACCAGTTTACAGCCGGAGCGAAGAACTGGCTGGTCGTATCGGTCTTTAATGTGCCGCTTGAAAAAAGATAAGCGTCGGAAGCTCCGTTTTTGTTGGTAGCCTGTATGTGTACGAACTTATCTTTCTTGGTGACATTCATCGGATGGATGACCGTATGCAGCAGATAGTCCCAGGTGACAGGTTCGTCGGCTTCCAGTTCGTCGTAGATGAATACTAATCCGGTCTTGCCTAAAGCGACGGTGTGACGTCTGAAAGTTTTCAGGTGGTTCTTGTCCCAGCCGTTGGCAGGAGTGTATTCTATTCCGCCTTCTTTTCCGCGTTCCAGCCAGATAGGGGAGATTTCTTCGCCGTAAGCGTTGGAAGCGTCCCCCAAGAGGTATCCGATTTTTTCGCCTATATAGTAACGGGGAATCCAACCGTACCCTTCCGTACCGATACGCTGTCCCATGCCGTTCACCAGGATAGTGTTGTGAGCGCGGGTGGAACGGTGGCAAAGCATACTATGCTTGTCTACAAATGCGATGTGGTGACCGCTACTGTAAAAGAGCGAGCTTCCGCCGAAGAATGTGTTGAATGCGTTCTGGTTGGCAATGGCGTGCGAGGTGCTGCCGTAAGGGCTGCTTCGGAAACTGAACATGGCGTTTCCACCCACACGCTCCCAGTTGGTCATAAAGGAAGCCAGTCCGCTTTCCGGGAAAACATACCCCATCGGGAGATTGGCAAGCCCTTCGCCTTCGGGCAACGGTCTGTCGCATTGCAGGCGGAACCATGCCAGGCTGCCGGATTTGGAAGTCAGGAAACGTTTGTGGAAGTCGGGAGTAGTGGCGATGCGGCGCACATAATCGGCGGCATACGTATTGCCGGTCATGCGGGCTAATGCGTCGGCATATCCCACACGGATAGAGTTCGGCTTCATATTTCCCTGGTGTCCGCTACCGTTGCCGGCTGATTTGGAGAAAGGGGGCTGCTGGTAGAGGGTGTACATCACGGAACCCTGATACCACGGGTCGTTGAAGAAGTTGAATCCTGTGACGGTGGTATAGAAGTAGGGCACTTCGACAAGCGTGCGGAAATTGACCGCAAAGTAACCGTCGCCATTGTGCCAGGCTCCATCTTTGTTCAGACCGGGAAAACGTGCCAGCCAAACGTTGTAGCAGTAATCCGCCCATGTATCCGCTTCAGGGAGCTCACCGTACACGCTGAATGCTGCAAATGTGAAAATGCGCAGGGTCATCTGCCATACGTGATTGTCGGCTATATGATTTTCCAACCGGTTGTTGAAGTTATTGTAGGATTCACTGCCACGTTTTTTAATCTCTTTCAGCAAAGTTTGCTTCTGCCCTTCGTCCAGCAGGTCGTAGAATGAATCATAAGCCAATGAGCTGAGCGAAAGCATGGTAAAAGCGTTGAAGTCGCCCATGACATTTTTGTTCTCATCCCAGCCGACCATTTCTATCACACGCTTTATAGCTTCTTTGCTATATTTCGTGTCCTGTGTCAGCAGATAGGCACGTATCAGCAGCTCTACATTGGCTTCTTCCTGATCGATGATGCGGCGGCTTTCCCTGGTTAACATGGCACTGCGTTGCATGGCGTTGTCCAGACCGTCAGCCAGTTTGGTATTAATGTTATTGACAGACTGCATCGGAGTCTTCAATACTTTATCGGCTTGTTCCAAATACCACTGGTACTCCGGTTTCGACCGGCTGTTTTTCATAAAGTCCGCCCATTGGTCTTTCTGCACCAATATACGCGGATGACTTTTGGAAAGGTTTGCCTGCATCGTCTTGAATGATGGCGGGCAGAACTTGTCCGGATGGGCTTCAACCGTGAACTGCAAAACGGAAGACCATTGAGTCTTTCCTCCTTCATTCACATATCCGTATTGCCAGTACCATACACCGGGAGCTAAATCTTTCTCCGGATTGAAGAAAGGCCAGCGGGTCTCTTCCTGAATCACATTACTTTTCAGCGCTGCATCTTGCGAGTAGCGTAACTGGTATTTCAAACGGGACTTGTCTACTTTCTTCTTGCGGGACTTCATTCCGTCCAATACTTCTTCGGAAGTATCTATATCTGCCTGCAAAGGCCATTGGAACGAGACTGCACGGTCGGACACCGTTGCTTTGTCCAACGGCGACGGGGTGGCACGCATCTCGTGCATAAGCGTTACGTCCGTAAGTCTGATCCGTGCCGGCTTCTCTTGTGCCTGTACACCGGACACCAGACAACAAAGTAGTATGCTGCTGATTAATTTCTTCATGGTATTATTTAATAATTAGGATTGTTTTTGCTTTCAAACATCGGATTCAACTGGAGTTCGTCCAGCGGAATAGGGAATAATTCATGTTTGCCCTTTTGGAAATTGTCTCCGGCAGGATAAGAACTCTTCACTGATGAACGGCTGCTGAACAAGGTTAATGCCTCTTTGATAACTCCCCAGCGGATAAGGTCGTATTTACGTTGCCCTTCAAAAGCGAGTTCAAAACCACGCTCCCAATAAAGTGCCGTACGGAACTTGCCGGCATCGTCAGCATCGGAAATAAAGTTGAGTTTGTACACTTTCTCTTTCATCAGTTCGGTGTAATTTTCTGTGGTAATTTCTCTGGCTCCGGCACGTTTGCGTACGCTGTTGAGCAGTTTCCATGCTTCGGATGTATCACCCGTTTCATTGTAGGCTTCGGCTGCCATCAGTACGACATCCGCATAGCGCAGATAGCAGAAGTTGACATCGGTAACGTTCGGGTTCTTGTATCCGATAGGCATCCATTCGCGGCGCCATTTGCCGGGATACCAGTCTTTTCCGTTCTTGTTAACCACTTTCACGTGATTGTAGATTTCTTTGTCCCAGTTGTATTTATAGTCGCAAATCATCACGTCACGGCGTTCGTCCCCCGTTATTACATTACCGTCTGCGTCTTCTTCCTGTACGTCAAAGAATGCTTTCCATTCGGGAACCACCCGGAACATCGCATTGGCACGTCCCATGAACTGGTTGACTTCAGTGACGGAGATGCCGGGATGCGCAACCAGCGGGCCGATGTAAGTCCCCCAGTAGCCTTTGGCTCCTGTATTTCCGTCCGGACTATAAAATGCGATTTCAAAGATGCTTTCTACAGAGTTAAGTGTTCCTGCCGAGAAACCTTTGAACAGCTCTCTGTAACCTTCGGGATAGAAATCATGATAGCCGTTTGCTTTGAACTCTTCCCACTCTTCGATAACAGCTTCAAAATATTCTTTGCGCTTGGCATCGTCCGGGCGGGTAATGCTTCCGTTCATTTGAAGACTGTATCCGGCACGTTGCAATAGTACGCGCATAAGCAATCCGCGTGCAGCGCCTTGGGTGATTTTCTCCGGGGTAACGGCCGGGGTAGCCCACGATAAATGAGTCTTGGCAAAATTCAGGTCGTCAATAATCTGGTCGTAGATTATTTCTCTGCTGCAACGTGGTTGGAAGACATTTTTGTCTACATTCGTAGAAGTCGTTTTGAAGGGAACATCTCCCCAGTAACGCACCAGATTGAATGCATACAAGGCTCTCAGGAATTTAGCTTCTCCGACCAGTGATTGCAGCTCTTTGTCTTTCTCATAATCAGCCATGCCTTCAATACCTTCAACGGTATAATTGGCACGTTCAATTCCGGTGTAGTTGCCTTGCCAGACGCTATTTACCCATGTGTTTGAACTGGTCACTTTGTAGTGGGCGATGTCCCGCCGGCCTTTGTCCGAAGTCACTCCCGACACATAATAAGTATCGTCCGAACAGGGAAATGCCATGTCCATATACCCATAAAGTTCCGGAAGTCGTTCGTATACTCCGGTAACGGCCATGGCGGCCTTTGCCTTTGTGGAGAATATGTCCTTTTTCTCGTAATAAGAGTTGGGGTCTTCAGTCAACAGGTCGGCACAGGAAGTATTGAGCAGACCTCCTGCCAGTATACCGAGCGCATAAAGATATGTTTTGTAGATTTTCATTTTTCCGTTATTTTAAGGTGAATTAAAAGGTCACATTCAGACCGAATACGTAGGAATGGCTTCTCGGATATGCTCCGTAGTCTACTCCGGGAGTCAGGTTGCTGCCTTTGGTAGAAACTTCCGGGTCGAATCCGGTATAGGGAGTCCAGACAAACAGGTTGCTGCCTGTTGCATACAGGCGGAGTTTCTGGATGCCGGCTTTCCGTATCCATTTTCTGGGGAAGTTGTACCCGATAGTCACGTTGCTTAGCCGCAGGTAAGAGGCATCTTCTACTGCCCATGAGTGGATATAGGTGTCTCCCTGTTCCATATCGTTGACAACGGCTGCGCTTTTGCCTGCATTTAATGCGGCAAGCTCTTGCGGGTCTGTTATAATGTCACCATTCCGGTTGATGGTCATCCAGCGCTTGCTGCTGTTCACTGCATCCAGTACGTTGTATCCGGATTTGCCGGCTTGGGTATTGGTCAGTTTGGTGGCATTCAATACTTCGCCTCCGTAGGAGAAGGTAAAGAATATGCTCAGGTCGAAATTCTTATAAGTGAAAGTGTTGTTCAATCCGCCGAAGAATTTCGGATTGGCTTCACCGATAACCGTCTGGTCGTTTTCATCAATCACTTTGTTCCCGTCGGTATCGGCAAATTTCCACATACCCGGTTGCGTTTCACTGCGGGAACCTCTGTAAGGGATTCCTTCTTTCAATGTGTATTTTTTAGTGTTCGGGTCATAATCAAAGTCCTCTACCTGATAAAGTCCGAGGGTACGGTATCCGTAGAACTGTCCGATTGACTTGCCTACTTCTATCTTGTGTGTCTTTTGGTTATAACCGAATTTGGCTTCTTCGAGGAAGTATTGCTCTCCGGACAATGCTTTGATCGTATTCTTGTTGTGAGACAAGTTGAAGTTGGTATTCCATGTGAAGTTGCGTTTTTGTATGTTGACGGAACTGATGGTCAGGTCGACGCCGATGTTCTGCGTCTTTCCGATATTGCGAATCATATTGCTGTATCCTGAAGAGCTGGGTATGCGTGAGTTCAGGAGTAAGTGGGTACTTTCGTTCACGTAAAACTCCGGGGATATAGTCAGGCGTTGTTCCAGAAAACCTAAATCCAGTCCGATATTGAGTGTGTTGTTGGATTCCCATTGAAGCATTTCGTTCGGGATAGCGGTCGGTACGTATCCGGGCATATTACTTTCACCATTCGGATATTTCACGGAATTCAGCAGGTTCAGTGAAGCATAACTGCCGATGCGGTTGTTGCCCGACATACCATACCCGACACGTAACTTCAGGTCGGAAAACAAGTTCAGGTTCTTGATAAACTTCTCCTCGCCCATACGCCATGCGGCAGAAACGGAAGGGAAAAGTCCCCATTTCTTGTCCTCACTGAATTTGGAAGAACCGTCGGCACGTAAAGTAGCGGTCACCAGATATTTTTCTCCGAAATTGTAATTGAACCGGGTGAAGAAGGACAGTAATTTGTCATCGTAATTGGCATTGGAAGTAATGGAACCCGGAATGCCGAGGTTCATATCATCCAGGTTAATATCGTTATTGGGGAAATTGGTGGCACTGGCGCGCATATTGCGTGTCCATCGTGATACCCATTCCTGTCCGAGCATAGCGACTAATTTATGCTTTTTCTTCTTGTATTCATAGTTGAGCACATTGGAAGTCTGGAAGCTGCTGTTTTCCGCGTATTGGATATATCCGTTGGCGCTGGAACGTTTTCCGATGCTGGATTTCTCTCCATAAAAGACATCAAAGCGCGTGGTTTGGTAACGCATACCGGTATTGTTGCGGAAACTGAATCCTTTGGCAATATTGAAAGTCAGCCCTCCATTGGCTTGGAAAGTACGCAATTGCCTTTTGTTTATTTCTTGGGCGGCAGAGGTGAGCGGATTCTGCATCGGATTGCCTTCTTCGTCGGTGATATTGTCTTCTTCATTCTTCAGCAGGCTCTCGTCATCTCCATAGATCCCTTTGGTGGGGCGATATTGCAGGATATGCTCCATCTTGTTGAAACGGGTGGACTGGTCGGAAGTCCCCATACCATATATATAGGTCTGGTCGTAGTTTACACGGGCATTGACAGAAATACGCTTGGTAGGTTTGTGGGAAAGGCTGAATGAAATATTATGCTTGTCGTTTCCGCTGTACTGCATAGCTCCAAGGTCTTTGAAATAAGTATAGTTCAGGGAGTATTGCAGTTCCTTGTTTCCTCCGGAGATGCGTACACGGTAATTCTGTGAAGTGGCTACTCTTCCTAAAGTCTCTTCCTGCCAGTCGATTCCGGCGTAGTTGCCGTAGTTTTCATCAATATCCAGGAAAGAACCGTAGATAGACTGGAAACTTTTCACTCCTGTTTCACCGTTGAATTGTAATCTGCGCTCATAATCCAGCAGGACAAACTCCTTGGTAGAGAGTACCGGCAGTTTGCGTGCCAGAGTCTTCACGCCTACATAACTGTCGAAACTGATACTCATCTTGGAACCGTCTTTGTTTCCTTGCTTTGTGGTGATTACCACTACCCCGTTTGCTCCGCGTGCACCGTAAATGGCAGTTGCCGAGGCATCTTTCAGGATATCAATCGTTTCAATCTCGGCAGGGTCGATAGTAGACATTCCGTCTTCGCTGGGGAAGCCGTCGATAATATAAAGAGGTTCATTACTTTGCGTAATGGAAATACCACCGCGTACACGTATGGAAATGGTAGAACCCGGGGCACCTTCACTTTGGGTTATTTGTACACCTGCCACCCGTCCCGCCAATGCTTGGGTGACGTCGGAAGTAGGCATTCTCATCAAATCTTCGCTTTTTACGGAAACCACAGAACCGGTCAGGTCACTACGCTTACTGGTTCCGTAACCTACCACAACCACCTCGTCCAATGCTTTGGCATCACTTTGCAGCGTGACATTGACGACCGTTTTTCCTTTTACGTGTACTTCCTGTGTTTTCATTCCTATATAAGAGAATACGAGAATGTCTTTAGCGGCATTGTTTACCTGAATCTTGTAATTTCCGCTTAAATCACTGATTGCACCGACGCCGGGAGTACCTTTCAGGGTAATGTTGGCACCGATCACCTCAAGACCTTCCGAGTCTAAGACCTTTCCGGTGACAGTCAGGTTTTGTGCTTTGACCGTAAGTGCGGTGCAAAGGCAAACCGCAAGAAAGAGAAGTTTTTGAATGTTTTTCATATCAATTCTATTCGTTGTTTTCTGGATTAAGAATCTATGGCAAAGATAGATGCTTTTCTTTCTATTACTATTTTAGTATTGTTTTTCCTTTTTTTGAAAACAGATAGAGGGCTTTTGAAATCGTCTAAAACCCTTTAGAATTTATCCCGATACCTGTTGTGATGCTTGTAGGGAAGGTGGCAGATCTCTGTTACACCTTATTTATATAATAGTCTGAATTATAATTTACTTTGAAATCTTCCAGAGATGACTTTTTGTTTTCCGATAATATCTTTATATCTCTTGTTATTCAACCGGATAAATCCAAAAAAAGGAAGAAATTGTTTGCCAATTCAAAGAAAAGCCGTACTTTTGCAAGCCGATTATTATCACAAAATGATAAGAGATTAATTCATAGCTAGTTAGTATTCCTTTGTCCGGGGAAGACTAATAAGTGGTGAAGACAATTTTAGTAGTAACATTTAAAAAACAAAATTAGAGTGGATACTTTAAGTTACAAGACCATTTCTGCAAACAAAGCGACTGTAACCAAAGAATGGGTTATCGTTGACGCTACAGACCAGACTTTAGGTCGTCTGGGAGCAAAAGTTGCAAAATTGCTGAGAGGAAAGTACAAACCAAACTTTACTCCTCACGTAGACTGCGGTGATAACGTTATCATCATCAATGCAGACAAAGTAAAACTGACTGGTAACAAATGGAATGACAGAGTATATTTGTCATATACTGGTTATCCTGGTGGTCAGAGAGAAATGACTCCTGCTCGTTTGATTACAAAACCGAACGGTGAAGAGAGATTACTGAAAAAAGTAGTGAAGGGCATGCTTCCTAAGAATATTCTGGGAGCTAAATTGCTGAACAACTTGTATGTTTACGCTGGTAGCGAACACAAACAGGCTGCACAGAACCCGAAAATGATTGATATTAATTCATATAAATAAGATATAATGGAAGTAGTAAATGCATTAGGCAGACGTAAACGTGCTATTGCACGCATATTCGTAAGCGAAGGTACAGGAAAGATTACTATTAACAAGAGAGACCTTGCAGAGTACTTTCCATCAACTATTCTTCAGTATGTTGTAAAACAACCATTGAACAAGCTGGGTGCTGCTGAGAAGTATGACATCAAGGTTAACTTGTGTGGTGGTGGTTTCACAGGTCAGTCTCAGGCATTGCGTTTGGCAATCGCTCGTGCACTGGTTAAGATGAACGCTGAAGATAAAGCTGCTCTTCGTGCAGAAGGCTTCATGACTCGTGACCCTCGTTCTGTTGAACGTAAGAAACCGGGACAGCCGAAAGCTCGTAGAAGATTCCAGTTCAGCAAGCGTTAATGTGCTGCCTGATAGAGGAATATGTTTAGTATCTAAACTACTGGGACTCTGCTCATAGACTACCCAGCGGTTGGTTTAGAAAAAACAAAAAAGAAAGTAAACGATTTAAAGAAAAAACAAGATGTCAAGAACAAATTTTGATACATTATTGGAGGCTGGTTGCCACTTCGGACACCTTAAGAGAAAGTGGAACCCTGCAATGGCTCCTTATATTTTCATGGAACGCAATGGTATTCATATCATTGACCTCCACAAAACAGTTGCAAAAGTAGACGAAGCTGCTGAAGCTTTGAAGCAAATTGCAAAATCAGGTAAGAAAGTCCTGTTCGTTGCTACTAAGAAACAAGCTAAACAGGTTGTAGCTGAGAAAGCTGCTTCTGTAAATATGCCTTATGTAATCGAGCGTTGGCCGGGTGGTATGTTGACTAACTTCCCGACTATCCGTAAGGCTGTGAAGAAGATGGCTACTATCGATAAATTGACTAACGATGGTACATATTCTAACCTCTCTAAGAGAGAAGTTCTTCAGATTTCTCGTCAACGTGCAAAATTAGACAAGACTTTGGGATCTATCGCTGACCTGACTCGTCTGCCGTCTGCATTGTTCGTAATCGACGTAATGAAAGAAAATATCGCAGTTCGCGAAGCTAACCGTTTGGGTATCCCTGTATTTGGTATCGTTGATACTAACTCTGATCCTTCAAACGTGGATTTCGTAATTCCTGCTAATGATGACGCTACTAAATCAATAGAAGTTATCCTGGATGCTTGTTGCGCTGCAATGATCGAAGGTTTGGAAGAAAGAAAAGCTGAAAAGATCGACATGGAAGCAGCTGGTGAGGCTCCTGCTAACAAAGGCAAGAAGAAATCAGTAAAAGCTAGACTCGACAAGTCTGACGAAGAAGCTATCAACGCAGCTAAAGCTGCTGCTTTCATCAAGGAAGACGAAGAGGCTTAATATATAAAATGTGCCAATTTGCTAATGTGCAAGGGTATTGTTATACACTTGCATCTTGATTGGCAGATTGGCACATTTTTTTGTTTCGAAAATTATTATTCATTTAAATAAAGGAAATTATTATGGCTGTAACTATGGCTGATATTACCAAGCTGCGCAAAATGACCGGAGCTGGTATGATGGATTGCAAGAATGCATTAACAGAGGCTGATGGCGATTACGACAAGGCAATGGAGATTATCCGTAAGAAAGGACAAGCTGTTGCTGCTAAGCGTTCTGAACGTGAGGCTTCTGAAGGTTGCGTTCTGGCTAAGACTACCGGTGACTATGCCGTTGTCATTGCTTTGAAGTGTGAAACTGACTTCGTAGCTCAGAATGCTGACTTTGTGAAACTGACTCAGGATATTCTTGATCTTGCTGTGGCTAACAAATGCAAGACATTGGACGAAGTAAAAGCATTGCCGATGGGTAACGGTACTGTGCAGGATGCAGTGACTGACCGTAGCGGTATCACAGGTGAAAAAATGGAACTTGATGGTTACATGACTGTAGAAGGTGCAAGCACTGCTGTTTACAACCACATGAACAGAAATGGTCTTTGTACGATTGTTGCTTTTAACAAGAACGTTGACGAGCAGTTGGCTAAGCAAGTAGCTATGCAGATTGCTGCCATGAATCCGATCGCTATTGATGAGGATGGTGTTTCTGAAGAAGTGAAGCAAAAAGAAATCGAAGTAGCTATCGAAAAGACAAAGGCTGAACAGGTACAGAAGGCTGTAGAAGCTGCTCTGAAGAAAGCTAACATCAACCCGGCTCATGTAGACAGTGAAGACCACATGGAAAGCAACATGGCTAAAGGTTGGATTACAGCTGAAGATGTAGCGAGAGCAAAAGAAATCATTGCTACTGTTTCTGCTGAAAAGGCTGCACATCTGCCTGAACAAATGATTCAGAACATCGCTAAGGGTCGTCTGGCTAAGTTCTTGAAAGAAGTTTGCCTGCTGAACCAAGAAGATATCATGGACGCTAAGAAGACTGTAAGAGAAGTGTTGGCTGCTGCTGATCCTGAACTGAAGATTGTTGACTTCAAGCGTTTCACTTTGAAAGCTGAATAATCAGATTCAATTCTTGTTAAGTATTACTTACTTGCCAAGTCATTTTTTACATTTAAAATTCAGGAAAAGAGTTCGGTATTGTACCGGACTCTTTTTCTTTAAGGCATATCTTAGGGATAGGGACTATTTCAGTGCTTTATCTATTTGCTTCATCAGCGTATCTATGGCTCCATCTTCATAGCCGGTAGTAGCTGATATTACTTTTCCTTCTTTGTCTATTAAATAACTTCTGGGAATCATTTTGGTGGCAAATTTACCTGTAACTTCCCGTTTGGGATCCGGGTAGAGGGGAAATGTAAACCCTTTTCTTTTATTGTATTCCGCTAATTGGTCGTCTGTATGCTCGCGACCGATTACTAACATACAGAAATCCTTGTTGTTTTTATATTTAGGCCAGAGTGTTTTCTGAACTTCAGCCAGTTCGCTTTGGCAAGGACCGCACCAGGTGGCGAAAATATTGATTAATACAACTTTCCCTTTTAGATCTGCAGAGTTTACAGTACCGTTTGCTGTTGAATGAAGGGTGAAAGCAGGCATATTGTCACCTACCTTGACAATATCCATATCACTTTCTTGTGCGAATGACAGCAGCGAGAATAGTGTTGCCGCACAGAATAATATTACTTTTCTCATATCTTGTATTATTTAATTTAACCTCCTACGCCTTTGGTTTTAGTATATCCTTCTTTGATGAGTAGATCTATGATCTTGGTCTTGAAATCTCCTTGTACCATTATCTCTCCGTCTTTAGCTGAACCGCCTACTCCACATTTGCTTTTCAGTAACTTGCCCAGCTCTTTCAAATCATTATCCGTACCCACAAATCCGGTAATTAATGTTACCACTTTACCACCCCGGTTCTTTTTGTCAATGGAAACCCGCAGGTTTTGCTTGTCTTTGTCGAGGGTAACCTGTTCTTCATCGTTATCCATTTCATAGCCGAAGTCCGGATTCGTGGAGTACACAACGTTCAATCTATCTTTCCAATCATTATTTTTCATACTTGTTATTTTTAATCCTTTTCAAAAGTATTAAACTTATCGAAAAGAGCAAAATTTGAGTCTCTTTTCATCGTTTTGTTTAATCTCTATTAAGGTTTTCTGTTATAGGGTTGTCAGTCTCAAAAAATAATGTACTTTTGCAAAATACCAAATTTTGTAAGAAGTATGAGCACTTATATACGAAAAGAGGCGGATAAAGTGCCGGAGCCTACCTTGCGCAGACTTCCCTGGTATCTGTCCAATATAAAACTAATGAAAGAAAAAGGGGAGCAGTATGTCTCTTCTACACAAATCTCTAAGGAAATAAATATTGACGCTTCTCAAATCGCCAAGGATTTGTCATACGTCAATATCTCGGGGCGTACGAGAGTGGGATACAATATTGATGCGTTGATTGAGGTGTTAGAGAGCTTTCTTGGATTTACCAATATGCACAAAGCCTTCTTGTTTGGTGTAGGTAGCCTGGGGGCTGCTTTGCTTCGGGATTCTGGTTTGCATCATTTCGGACTGGAGATTGTGGCTGCTTTTGATGTGAATCCGGAACTGGTGGGAAAAGATCTGAATGGCATTCCTATTTTTCATTCCGATGACTTTGAAGCAAAGATGAAAGAATATGATGTAAATATCGGTGTATTGACCGTACCTATTAATATTGCTCAGGAAATTACAGATAAGATGGTAGACGGAGGCATAAAAGCCGTATGGAACTTTACTCCTTTCCGAATTCGTGTGCCTGAGAATATAGTGGTGCAGAATACGTCTCTATATGCTCATTTGGCTGTTATGTTTAACCGATTGAATTTTAACGAGAAATAATGAAGATTATTGCAGTAGGAATGAACTACGCCCAGCATAACAAAGAACTGGGACATACACAAGTAAATACGGAGCCGGTGATTTTTATGAAGCCTGATTCTGCTATTCTGAAGGATGGCAAACCGTTTTTCATTCCCGACTTTTCTAAAGAGATACATTATGAAACGGAATTGGTAGTCCGTATCAACCGATTGGGGAAAAATATCGCTCCCCGTTTTGCTAACCGCTATTATGATGCAGTGACTGTAGGTATCGACTTTACGGCTCGTGACCTTCAGCGAAAATTCCGTGAGCAGGGTAATCCTTGGGAGCTTTGCAAAGGTTTTGATTCGTCGGCTGCCATTGGAACTTTTGTTCCGGTGGAGCACTATAAGGATATTCAGAATCTTGACTTTCATTTGTTGATCGACGGACAGGAAGTGCAGCGTGGCTGTACGGCAGATATGCTTTTCAAGATAGATGATATAATCGCTTATGTCAGCCAGTTTGTAACTTTGAAAATAGGTGACTTGCTCTTTACTGGGACTCCTGTAGGCGTAGGCCCTGTTAGTATCGGACAGCGTTTGCAAGGTTATCTGGAGGAAGAAAAACTGCTGGATTTCTATATTCGTTGATCTTTTTTTATTCATTAGTACTCATTTGTTATACAAAATATGAAGATAAGAGTAGGCTTTGGTTTTGACGTACATCAGTTGGTCGAAGGACGTGAGTTATGGCTGGGTGGCATTCTTTTGGAACACACAAAAGGATTGTTAGGGCATTCGGATGCTGATGTATTATTGCATGCTGTTTGCGATGCTCTGTTGGGGGCGGCGAATATGCGTGATATTGGCTATCATTTCCCTGATACTGCGGGAGAATTTAAAAATATAGATAGCAAGATACTGCTGAAGAAAACTGTGGAGTTGATTGCTACCAAAGGATATAAAGTGGGCAATATCGATGCAACCATTTGTGCCGAACGCCCGAAGTTAAAAGCGCACATTCCTTTGATGCAGGAGACAATGGCAACTGTTATGGGGATTGACATGGATGATATTTCCATTAAGGCGACTACTACTGAGAAACTCGGTTTTACAGGTCGTGAAGAAGGTATATCGGCTTATGCTACTGTACTGATAGAAAAGATTTCTTAACCCCCTAAAACAAATAATTATGATTCGTCTTTTAAAAATCTACTTAACACTTGCCTTTTTATTGGTAACGACTTTTTGTATGGCTCAGAAGAGTGAACTGAAATTTAGTAAAGATGGTAAATTCAAGATTGTACAATTTACCGATGTGCATTTTAAATATGGAAATCGGGCTTCAGATATAGCTTTGGAACGTATTAATCAGGTGCTTGATGACGAACGTCCGGATTTAGTGATATTTACCGGTGATGTCGTTTATTCTGCTCCGGCGGATTCCGGAATGTTGCAGGTACTTGAACCGGTAGTTAAGCGTAAACTGCCTTTTGTGGTTACTTTTGGTAATCATGACAATGAACAGGGAATGACACGGGAACAGTTATATGATATCATCCGTAAAGTTCCCGGCAATTTATTGCCTGATCGCGGAACTGTTTTGTCACCGGATTATGTATTGACAGTGAAATCGTCTTCTAATCTAAAGAAAGATGCTGCTTTGCTTTATTGCATGGATTCTCATTCTTATTCTCCTTTGAAAGATGTGAAAGGGTATGCATGGCTTACATTCGACCAGATAAATTGGTATCGTCAACAGAGTGCGGCTTATAAAGAGCAAAACGGCGGACAACCTTTGCCGGCTCTTGCTTTTTTTCATATTCCTCTTCCTGAATACAATGAAGCTGCCCGTAGCGAAAATGCAATTCTTCGTGGAACTCGTATGGAGGAAGCCTGTGCACCTAAATTGAATACAGGAATGTTTGCAGCGATGAAAGAAGCTGGCGATGTGATGGGTATGTTTGTAGGACACGACCATGATAATGATTATGCTGTGATGTGGAAAGATATCCTTTTGGCTTACGGACGCTTTACCGGTGGAAATACGGAATATAACCATTTGCCGAATGGAGCCCGTATTATTGTATTGGATGAGGGTACCCGTACATTCACATCCTGGATTCGTCAGAAAGACGGTGTGGTGGATAAAATCTCTTATCCCGCAAGTTTTGTCAAGGACGATTGGACTAAACGTTGAGACTTGCGAACTTCACGTGGCTAAGGCGCGTGTATTTTGAACCATAGCTTTCATATTGGCGTGATACTTTCGCTGATGCGACGTAGATAATATCTCCCAGTCGGTATTCATGTTCTATCCCAGATAGAGTGCATGAAATCGCACTGGGATTTTTTGATGGAATACTCATAATGACTAAGTTTCCACTGGCATCGGTCAAAGTCAGTATTTGCTTGACAAAAAACTGTGGGGTAGTGCCGTTCACTCTTGTTTTGTATGGATCATCTTCCAATCTTACCCGAGTGACTTTTAATTTTAAGTCTGTCAGCTTTTCTCCTAATTCTCCCAGATAGCGGCTGGGTGAACGCTTCTCCCTCGACTTTCTTATCATTATGTCCAAATGTATGGAATAATAAGCTTGTGCTATTTTGACGAAACGTTCCTGTTTAGGTATTTTGGGAATGAATTTGTACGCTACCCAACTTAGGTAAGCGGGATCTATCTTGAGGATTTCATGGAGAAAATGTCCCCGGTATTTTCCGAAGAAGATAAGGTCGTCACCATTACTCTGCATTCTTTTCTCATTGTAATCTACCAGGATGATACAACGTCTCGAATAATAAAACATCGTGCTGGCCATCCGCAGGGAGTCGTTGATGTCCGGTGACAGGTCATGTATATAAAGAATGGATTGTTTTTCGGGCAGGGGAGAGTACAGCCAAAGGGAATAGTTTGGTTTCCCCGGTCGGGGCAACACCACCAGGTAGACTCCTACCTCTTTAAAAGAGGCTCTGCCTCGGTTGTACTCATTCAATTTGGCATACAATAAGGCTTGCTCGTTTTCGGAAATGCCCGGTAATCTTGGGTTAGCCATAATTGTTCTCGCTTTTGGTATATTTCAAATATAAGGATTTTCTTTCAGAAAAGCAATTTTTCTCTTTGAAATCTCGTACATTTGTATCCATGTAAATTTTCAAAATTCGAATGGAAGAACGAAATAAGAGAGTATTGGTAGGTATGAGTGGTGGCATAGACAGCACCGCTACTTGCTTGATGCTGCAAGAACAAGGATACGAGATCGTGGGAGTTACTATGCGTGTGTGGGGAGATGAACAGCAGGATGCCAGAGAGTTGGCTGCACGGATGGGGATTGAACATTATGTGGCAGATGAACGTATTCCTTTTAAAGAGACCATTGTAAAAAACTTCATAGACGAATATAAGCAGGGGCGTACGCCGAATCCGTGCGTGATGTGCAATCCGTTGTTTAAGTTCCGTGTTTTGACAGAGTGGGCGGACAAGTTGAATTGTGCATGGATTGCTACCGGACATTATTCACGGTTGGAAGAGAAAAACGGATACACGTATATAGTAGCCGGAGATGATGATAAGAAAGACCAGTCGTATTTCCTTTGGAGATTGGGACAGGAAGTGCTGAAGCGTTGTATCTTTCCGTTGGGAGATTATACGAAAGTGAAAGTTCGCGAGTATCTTGCGGAGAAAGGATATGAGGCAAAGTCGAAAGAAGGGGAAAGTATGGAAGTCTGCTTTATTAAAGGAGATTATCGTGATTTTCTTCGTGAACAGTGTCCTGAACTGGATAGTGAAATCGGGCCGGGATGGTTTGTCAACTCTGAAGGGGTGAAGTTGGGGCAACATAAAGGGGCGCCTTATTATACAATCGGTCAGCGTAAGGGATTGGAGATTGCTTTAGGAAAGCCGGCCTATGTATTGAAAATCAACCCGCAGAAAAATACCGTGATGCTTGGGGATGCCGACCAATTAAAAACAGAATACATGTTGGCGGAGCAGGATAAGATTGTGGATGAACAGGAACTGTTCGGATGTGAGAATCTGACAGTACGGATTCGTTATCGCAGTCGTCCTATCCCCTGCCGGGTGAAAAGATTGGAAGACGGACGTCTGTTAGTACGTTTCCTCGAAACGGCTTCGGCCATTGCCCCGGGACAATCTGCCGTGTTTTATGACGGGAGACGAGTGCTGGGAGGAGCTTTCATTGCTTCTCAAAGAGGAATCGGGTTGGTGATTATAGAAAATGAAGGATTATGATTGATTAAAAAGAAAGATAACTTATGAAGAAGTTTATAGTATTGATTCTCGCTTTAAATATGTATTTGGGTGTGTTTGCACAGTTTACTCCGGAGGATACCTTAAAATATCGAATTAGCCTGAAAGACAAGGCGGCTACAGACTATTCCTTGCAGAAACCGGAAAAATATTTGTCTATGAAATCTATAGAGCGTCGAAAGAAACAAGGATTACCCATTGATTCCACGGATTTGCCGGTCTGTAAGAAATATGTAGATGCCATACGGAAGACAGGTGTCCATGTACTCGTTACCGGGAAGTGGGATAATTTTGTTACTGTTTCTTGCAATGATAGTACTTTGATTGACGAAATAGCAAAGTTGCCTTTTGTACGTTCCACGGAAAGAGTGTGGAAAGGTATCACACAAAGAGCCCTTCAAAGAGATTCGTTAATAAATAAACCGGTGCGTACCGATAGCCTTTACGGTCCTGCAATCACACAGGCGGCAATGAGCCGTGTCAATCTTCTGCATGATGCGGGCTTTAAGGGACAGGGAATGACTATTGCCGTAATTGATGCCGGATTCCATAATGTGGATAAGATTGATGCAATGAAAAATATCCGTATTCTTGGGGTGCGTGACTTTGTGAATCCGGAAGCGGATATTTATGCTGAAAGTAGCCATGGAATGTCTGTATTATCCTGTATGGCCATGAATCAGCCGAATGTGATGATTGGCACAGCTCCTGAAGCTTCTTATTGGTTGCTGCGTAGTGAGGACGAATATTCGGAGAATCTGGTAGAACAGGATTACTGGGCGGCAGCCATTGAGTTTGCCGATAGTGTAGGAGTGGATCTGGTGAATACATCGCTTGGATATTATTCATTTGACGATCCTGCGAAGAATTATAGATATCGTGACTTGAATGGTCATTATGCGTTGATGTCTCGTGAAGCTGCGAAGGCAGCCGATAAAGGAATGGTCGTTGTTTGCAGTGCCGGAAATTCGGGGGCAGGTTCGTGGAAGAAAATTACCCCTCCGGGAGACGCAGAGAATATAATAACGGTAGGAGCTGTAAATAAAAGGGGGGAGCTGGCACCATTTTCTTCTGTTGGAAATACGGCTGACGGACGTGTGAAACCGGATGTAGTGGCTGTCGGTCTGAATTCGGATGTGATGGGAACAGATGGTAATCTTCGCCGTGCCAACGGAACCTCTTTCTCTTCTCCGATTATGTGTGGTATGGTAGCTTGTCTGTGGCAGGCTTGTCCGAAGCTGACAGCGAAGCAGATTATAGATTTGGTACGTCAATCGGGTGATAGAGCCGATTTCCCGGATAACATATATGGATATGGTATTCCCGATTTGTGGAAGGCTTATCTTAACTTTTCTTCCAAGGAAAAGAAATAATGTGACTGCTGTATGATAAACGCTATGAATAAGTCGAAGCAATCTGACTCCCTCTCTTTGGGAGAGGGTGGGGAGAGGCTTTCTCTTTTAGAGCTGAATGCACTCGTCCGCCGTAGTCTGGAGCAATGCCTGCCTGATGAATATTGGATACAGGCAGAGTTGAGCGATGTCCGTTCCAATACGACAGGGCATTGCTATCTGGAATTCGTGCAGAAAGATCCTCGTAGCAATAATCTCGTAGCCAAGGCACGCGGTATGATTTGGAATAATATCTACCGTTTGTTGAAGCCTTATTTTGAGGAAACTACAGGGCAGCTATTTACTTCCAGCATTAAGGTGTTGGTGAAAGTAACAGTTCAGTTTCATGAACTGTACGGTTACAGTCTGACAGTGCTTGACATTGATCCTGCTTATACATTGGGAGATATGGCTCGTCGCCGCCGGGAAATATTATTACAGTTGGAAGAGGAGGGAGTGTTGACGCTGAATAAAGAGCTTGAGATACCGGTTCTTCCCCAGCGTATTGCTGTCATCTCTTCGGCTACTGCGGCCGGATATGGAGATTTCTGTCATCAGTTGCAGCATAATCCGGGCGGGTTCTTTTTCTATACGGAGCTTTTTCCGGCTTTAATGCAGGGAAATCAGGTAGAAGAATCAGTGTTGGCGGCTTTGGATCGTATTAATGCCCGCATCAATGAATTTGATGTAGTAGTCATCATTCGTGGTGGTGGAGCTACTTCCGATTTGTCCGGCTTTGATACTTATCTATTGGCAGCTGCATGTGCGCAATTTCCGTTACCTATCATTACTGGTATTGGGCATGAACGCGATGATACAGTGCTTGATTCCGTTGCTCATACCCGGGTAAAAACTCCTACGGCTGCTGCCGAACTCCTGATTCACCGGGTAGGGGAAGTTGCGGAGCATCTGGAAGAATTATCTATGCGTATTCAACAAGGAGCTTATATGCTTCTTGATCTGGAACGACGAAGGTTGGAAACTCTCCAAACCCGTATTCCCAATCTTGTTCATCGCAAACTTGCGGACGCTCGTTTTTCTTTGCTGGTAGCAAAGAAAGATTTGTCACAGGTGACGAAAGCATTAGTGGCCCGTCAATCTCACCGTCTGGAACTTTTGCAACAACGAATAGCGGACGCTTCTCCGGATAAACTCTTGAGTCGTGGATATAGTATTACAATAAAAGACGGGAAAGCGGTGACGGATGTATCTTCACTGAAGCCGGGAGACCATTTGATAACCCGGTTATCGAAAGGAGAAGTTCGATCGGTGGTAGAAAAGTAACTATCCACCAAACGTGTATTTGTAAAAACATTAATCATTAAATATCAATCATCGTGGCAGCAAAAAAAGAAACATATTCCCAAGCGATGGAACGTCTTGAAAAGATCGTTCGCCAGATAGATAACAACGAACTGGATATCGACATTTTGAGTGAGAAAATAAAAGAAGCCAATGAAATTATTGCCTTTTGCAAGGATAAACTGACAAAAGCCGACCGGGAAGTCGAAAAATTATTGCAAGAAAAGAGGCAATCTGAAGAATAAAAGTTATTTTTGCGTTTCAATGCATAGAAAATAAACTAATACATAACAATATGAAAGAAATAGACTGGGCGAATCTGTCGTTTGGATATATGAAGACAGATTACAATGTGAGAATCAATTTCCGTAATGGTGCATGGGGAGAACTGGAGGTAAGCAGTGAAGAACACCTTAATTTGCACATGGCGGCAACCTGTTTACATTATGGTCAGGAAGCCTTTGAAGGACTGAAAGCATTCCGTGGAAAAGATGGTAAAGTTCGTATTTTCCGTTTGGAAGAAAATGCTGCCCGTTTGCAATCTACTTGCCAGGGAATTCTGATGGCAGAACTTCCGACAGAACGATTCAAAGAAGCAATCTTGAAAGTGGTGAAGCTGAATGAACGCTTTATTCCTCCTTATGAAACCGGTGCTTCTCTTTACATTCGTCCGCTATTGATTGGAACAAGTGCCCAGGTAGGCGTACATCCTGCAGATGAGTATATGTTTGTAGTATTTGTAACTCCGGTAGGACCGTACTTCAAAGGTGGCTTCTCTACCAATCCGTACGTTATCATTCGTGAGTTTGACCGTGCCGCTCCTCATGGAACAGGTATTTATAAAGTGGGTGGTAACTATGCAGCCAGTCTTCGTGCTAACAAGAAAGCGCACGATTTGGGCTATTCCTGCGAGTTCTATCTTGATGCGAAAGAAAAGAAATATATCGATGAATGTGGTGCTGCCAATTTCTTCGGTATTAAGGATAATACGTATATCACTCCGAAATCATCTTCTATCTTGCCTTCTATTACCAATAAGAGTTTGATGCAGTTGGCAGAAGATATGGGTATCAAGGTAGAACGCCGTCCGATACCGGAAGAAGAACTGGAAACATTTGAGGAAGCAGGTGCTTGTGGTACTGCTGCAGTAATCAGCCCGATTCAACGTATCGATGATTTGGAAAACGGAAAATCTTATGTGATCTCTAAAGACGGTAAGCCGGGACCAATCTGTACAAAATTGTATAATAAGCTCCGTGGAATTCAGTATGGCGACGAACCGGATACGCATGGCTGGGTAACAATAGTGGAATAACTATATTTTTGAAATGACACATTTATCAATTAATATTATTCATTATGTTAAAACAAAATTCAGAATTGCGTGCGCAGGCACGTGAGGCACTTCGAGGCAAGTGGCCTATGGCAGCTGTTGCTGCACTTATTTATTCAGTTATAGCCGGCGGTTTATCAGCTATTCCTTTGATTGGAGGGTTATGCTCATTATTTGTCGGACTACCGGTTGCGTACGGTTTTACTATTGTAATGCTTGGCGTATGTAGAGGCAAAGACATTGACTTTGGTACTTTGTTCGAAGGTTTCCAAGATTATGGACGTATTTTTGTCACTAAGTTGCTTCAGATGGTCTATACAGTTTTGTGGTCACTGTTGCTGCTTATACCGGGTATCATTAAGGCTTATTCTTATGCAATGACCGACTTTATCTTGAAAGATGAACCGGAAATGAAAAACAATGCAGCTATTGAGAAAAGTATGGCTATGATGGAAGGAAACAAGATGAAGTTGTTCATGCTTGATTTAAGCTTCATTGGCTGGGCCATCCTTTGTATCTTTACTTTTGGTATTGGATTTCTTTTCCTGCAACCGTATGTTGCTATTTCCCGTGCTGCTTTCTATGAAGATTTGAAAGCACAACAAGGCGGAAATGTGGAAGTAGACGTTGAAGTGAATGTTGAGATTTGATAAGACGAATCATTCAGCACTATAGAAGAATGGAGCATGGAGAAATCTGTGCTCCATTTCTTTTTGTCGGTTGCATCAAAATCAGTACCTTTGCGATCTAATCAGGATTGATATGGGAAAGAATAAATTAGAAAAGTTTGCCGATATGGCAAGTTATCCGCACGTATTCGAATATCCTTATTCGGCGGTAGATAATGTGCCTTTTGATATGAAGGGGAAATGGCATAAAGAGTTTTTTAAAAACGATCATCCGATTGTGCTCGAACTGGGTTGCGGACGTGGTGAGTATACCGTCGGTCTGGGTAAGATGTTTCCCGAAAAGAACTTTATAGCAGTGGATATAAAAGGCGCCCGTATGTGGACGGGAGCAACGGAGTCATTACAGGCCGGAATGAAGAATGTTGCTTTCCTGCGTACCAATATTGAAATCATCGAACGTTTTTTTGCCGAAGGCGAAGTGAGTGAAATATGGCTTACTTTCTCTGATCCGCAAATGAAGAAAGCAACCAAACGACTGACCTCTACCTATTTTATGGAACGGTATCGCAAATTCTTGCAGCCGAATGGCATTATTCACCTGAAAACGGACAGCAACTTCATGTTTACCTATACGAAATACATGATTGAGGCAAACAAACTTCCCGTTGAGTTTATGACTGAAGATTTATATCATTCTGGTCTGGTAGATAATATTCTCGGTATTAAGACCTATTATGAACAACAATGGCTGGATCGTGGTTTAGATATTAAGTATATCAAATTCCGGCTTCCGCAGGAAGGTAAACTACAAGAACCGGATGTGGAAATAGAGCTTGATCCCTATCGTAGCTATAACCGTAGCAAGCGTAGCGGATTGAATACAAGCAAATAATTCTCCAGCAGTAAATAGTAATTAAATCGTATAATTGTAAATCGTCAAATAGTAAATAAAATGACTCTCTATCCTAAATTGATATTGGATGCATTGGCAACGGTGCGTTATCCTGGTACGGGAAAGAATTTGGTGGAAGCGGAGATGGTTGCCGATAATCTTCGTATTGATGGTATGACTGTCAGCTTTTCATTGATTTTTGAGAAACCGACTGATCCGTTTATGAAATCAATGTTGAAAGCTGCGGAAACAGCTATTCATACGTATGTCTCTCCTGATGTGCAGGTAACAATCACAACAGAGAGTAAGCAAGCCGCTCGTCCGGAAGTTGGCAAGCTCCTTCCGCAAGTGAAGAATATAGTCGGTATATCTTCCGGTAAAGGTGGCGTGGGTAAGTCTACGGTGTCTGCGAACCTGGCAGTTGCTCTGGCTAAATTAGGCTATAAGGTTGGTTTGCTTGATGCAGATATTTTCGGTCCTTCCATGCCTAAGATGTTTCAGGTGGAGGATGCACGCCCCTATGCTGAACGTATAGATGGTCGTGACATGATTATTCCGGTGGAGAAATATGGAGTGAAATTATTGTCTATCGGTTTCTTTGTCGATCCGGATCAGGCAACTTTGTGGCGTGGTGGAATGGCAAGTAATGCATTGAAACAGTTGATAGCTGATGCAGCCTGGGGAGATTTGGATTATTTCCTGATAGACCTTCCTCCCGGAACCAGTGACATTCATTTGACGGTTGTTCAAACATTAGCCATGACAGGAGCGATTGTTGTCAGCACTCCGCAAGCGGTTGCTTTGGCAGATGCCCGTAAGGGAATCAATATGTTCACCAATGATAAGGTAAATGTACCTATTCTCGGTTTGGTTGAGAATATGGCTTGGTTTACTCCCGCTGAACTTCCCGAGAATAAATACTATATCTTTGGTAAAGAAGGTGCCAAGAAACTGGCTGAAGAAATGAATGTTCCTTTGTTGGGACAGATTCCTATCGTGCAAAGCATCTGTGAAGGAGGAGATAATGGTACTCCTGTTGCGTTGGATGAAGACTCCGTGACCGGACGTGCTTTCTTATCCCTGGCTGCCAGTGTCGTTCGTCAGGTAGATCGCCGGAATGTAGAGATGGCTCCAACTCAAATTGTAGAAATGCATAAATAAAGATGGTGGGGAGTTTGGAGGACTTTTGGCCTCCCACTCGTAGGATATAAAAAGGAGCTGTCTAACGAGTCCTGAATATTGAAAATCACCCACGTTATAACTATCTGTAGCGTGGGTGAAATTGTAAATGAGGGACTTGTTAGACAGCCCTTTTTCTTTATTGATTTATTAGGTTTGAATTACTTATTCATAGCCTTCATTAACTGTTCTTTCATCGTGTCTACTCCCGGAAAACCTGTTTGCTTAAAGGTGATATTACCCTCCGGATCAACAACAAAGTAGGTAGGAACTCCCTGTATGTTGAAATTGGACATCAGAAAACTCCATTGCTCATTTGTCACACGGAAATGCTCACCATGAATATCGGTAATCATATTTTCCCAAGTACCTTTGGGAGAAGTCTCGCCTGTGATGTAAAGGTAGATAATATCCATATCTTTTAATTCCTCTTTCATGGGAAGAATAGCTTTATTAGCCGTGCGGCAAGGACCACACCATGTTGCCCAGAAATCAACTAACAATGTGTGTCCCCGGAATTTAGAGATAATGGAGGGAAATAAATCCTCATTGGAGACTTGTCCGGCTTCGTTCACTGTGAATCCTGTCTTTCTTTTGTTCAATTCAATTTTCTTTATGATTTCTTTGTTCGTTTGGTTAAGCATCTCGGCATAAACCGGAGAAGAAAAAGTTTTTAATTCGGCATGCTGTTCTGTTGTTAACGGGGTGAAATTTTTGATGGATTGATACAGCTTATTAAATTTAATATTATCAAATAAGGGTCCCTGTCCTGTTCCTAGTGTCTCCTCAAGTACCTTTTGAGAATCTGGCAGGAAGCTTATCAAATAAATCGTCGATGCGTAATATTTGCCGTATAGAGCTTTAAGAGTGTTGATAGAACTGAATTCCTTTAATATGTCATAGTATCCTTTAGGAGTATCGATGCGGGTATTATAAAAATAATCGTCTGTCTGTTCCCTATTCAGTTTATTGACAGCAATATGTGCTGATTTTAGTTCTCTCTCCGTCATAGCGATTTTGCCAGTCGCATCCAGATCTACCAGGATATTTAATAGCTCTTTGCACGCATTACTGTATTGTGATTGCGCGATTTCTTTTCGAATAGATGGAAGGCGCTCAAGTACATAAGCTTTATATTCATCTGCACTTTTCCCGACAATGTCGTTGTACATATCCATGTAATAAACGCTTTTTAATACAATGTTTATATCTACTGAAGCTAATTCTTGTTGTAGGCTAGCCAGATAACCATTGAAGTATACAGGCTCTCCATACGTTTTATCTTTTCTTTGCAGATGTGCTTGTCTGCGGCAAAGTTCTTTCGTATTTATAATGAGTGATGTCTCTTCATTGGGAGCTATCAGACATTCAATCCAACCAAAAGGAAATTCCAATGCTACGCTTGTAACAGATACTACTTTTAATTCCGCCAGGAAAGTGCCGTCTTCCTTGATTTTTATGATATTCTGTTCGTTGTGGATATTCAGTGCAGGACTTTCTATGTGCATCTTCACTTGCTTTATCATCTCTTTTTGATAGTCCAGTATTTTTCCTTTAAGAGTAGCAGTTCCGTAGGCCAACTTAGGAGTCGGCAATATCGCTTTCTTATTTATTTTGTGTACGACTGCTTCTTTGGGAAGTTTCTGTTTATAGAATGCATCCTTATCCAGTTGTATGCCCCATATCTTATATGCTCCGTCAAAATCCCCTTCCGAGAAATCCAGACTGGTCACATTTTCGGGTATGGGAGGAAATAACAATTGGAATTCCGCTTCTCCTGATTCCGGCATCCAGAACTCCTTGTCTAATGTGATTCCAATTCCTCTTCGAATGGGATAGAGCATTCCATTGTTGTCTTTCAGGAAACTGCCCGTTGCTATTTTTATCCAATATTTAGGATGATAGAAAGCCTTTATATACACTGTTGTCACTGTATCACTCATGACAATTTTATCGACCTCGATACTGTTGGAGCTCCATGCTAGAAAAGGAGGACGCTCGATCACTCTGTCTTTGGCTTGTATGATGCAGGTCATGCAGCATATCAAACCAATAATCCATACGAATCTTTTCATGTGAATAATGTTTTGTTACATGAGCAAATATAAGGATCTTTTTATAACTATCCTTGTAAACAGCTGAAAAAGAAATGTTTTTTTGAGCACCGGGGAAGGATACGTTCGGCACTGGGGGAGGAGGGTGCTCCCCACCGATGAACGCCCCTTTCCTTACCGATGAGGAAAGGGAGCGGCACCGGGGAAAGAATTTACTGTAATCTGAATACGATAGGAATGGTATACTTGACAGAAACAGGCTGTCCTTTTTGCATTCCTGGTTCCCATTTAGGCATATTACCCACTACGCGTACAGCCTCTGCATCCAGTGACGGAGATACACTGCGTAAGACTTTGATATTCGACAAACTTCCGTCTTTACCAATAATCATCTGTATGATGACTCTGCCTTGCTCTTTACTTTTTTGAGCGATGACGGGATATTTGATACTTCTAGCCAGATATTGGAACAGGCCGGCTTGTCCTCCCGGAAATTTGGGCATTGCTTCTACCACGGTGAATACTTCATCCTCATTTTCTCCTTTTACACTGCCTCCCTCTGGAGTTGGATCATCTTTTGCAGCATAGCCCACCACCACTACTTCATCCATGTCGGACTGCTTTACCTCTTCCGCTTTGGGAAGCTCCGGACCAGTAAGTTTGAAAGCAACAGGAACTGTAAATTTCACGTTCACCGCTTCTCCCCTTTGTTTACCGGGTTTCCATTTAGGCATGGCGGCAATTACACGCATGGCTTCTTTGTCGAGATACGGATTGACACTTCGTTCCACTTTCGTATCGGCTATAGTTCCGTCCTTTTTAACAGTAAAGCTTACAATCACGCGTCCTTGTGCGCCGATTGCATGTGCTTCAGCCGGATATTTGACATTCTTCGACAAGTAATCCATCAGTGCCTGTGCTCCTCCCGGAAAATCTGGCATTTCTTCTACAACTTGGAAGACAACGGAATCTGGTACACTTTTGATTTGAGTTTCCGTCATTTCCTTTCCTTGCTTATCCAGTGGAAGTGTAGTTCCTTGAATTTCTTCTATAGGAAGTTCCGGAATATCCGTGGTTTCAGCTTGTGTGGCAGCTTCTTCTGTTGCTTGCCCCATCATTTCTTTGGCAAATTTTTCAGTAGTACGTGCCACCATTTCGATGTTACTGACAATCATTAAGATAGCAGCCAAGGGAAGAAACATCAGATATTTTGTTCTTCCTATTTCTTTCGTTCTTCGTTTATTCATCATTTTAATACGATTTTTGAGTGGTAAAACATTGAAACTATTTGATAAATTTGCTGCAGCCTTGTGATGTGCCAGTCCCAATAAATGGTACTGGTATGATTTACTATCATGCCCCGTCTCCAATACATGGTGATCTGCCAGGTATTCGAGGTTTCCTCTGACTTCCCGTTTCATCAGCCAGATAAATGGATTGAACCAGCAAAAGATACACATTATCTCGCTGATAAGTACGTCTACCGAATGGTATTGACGGACGTGTGTCTCTTCATGAGTAATGATTTCACTGATTTCAGATTCCGTATGTGATTGTGGGTGTATGAATATCCAGTGGAAGAAAGAAAAAGGGCCGGTTTCCTTCTTTAATAGATGTACGCGTACTCCTTGTATCTTGCTTTTTGAGCATTGGAAGTGTAACCGGATGATGCTACCCAGTTGTACAAAGAAGCGTGTAGCTAGTGATAACATTCCGCTCCAATAGATAATTTTTGCGAACTGTATGATAACCTCTTGCCAGTTCATTGCAGGCTCTTGTAAAGGAGTAACTGCTTGCTCCGGAAGTATGATGGTTGCATAAAGATCTGCCATTGCCACCATTGGTTCGTGAGCTTTTATCCATCCCTGAATATTCAGCAAAGGATAAAGCAAAGAGATGGCGAAGAAACATAGCAAAGCCATCCTGCGCCAATGGAAGAAGGTGTCTTTATGAAAAAACAACCGATAGAATGCGTAGAACAGAGCTATCGCTACATTTATCTTTAGAAAATAAGCCAGTTCCGGAGTCATGGTGATGAATGTTTTCTATTAATTTTCTTTTCCTTTTTCAATGAGTTCGATAATATCTTTGAGATCATCGGTCGAAATTTTCTGGTCTTTGGCAAAGAAAGAAACCATCTCTTTGTAAGAGTTCTCAAAGTAGTTACGAACTACACCACTCATAAAATGGCGTTTATATTCATTTTCGCGAATGGCAGGAGTATATTGGTAGGTATTACCTACACGTTTCGGTGTGACATATCCTTTTCGCTCGAGGTTCTTCACGATAGATGCTACTGTGGTATAAGGAGGTGCCGGTTGCGTATACTTTGCAACAATGTCTTTTACGAAACAGCATTGTAACTCCCAAATGTAGATCATTACTTCTTCTTCTTGTATAGTTAACTTTTCCATGGAGATGTTGTTTAATTACGAATACTTCGCAAATCTACGAATATTTCGTAAATAGCCAGTAGATAGTTGGTTAATAATTGTGAATGTGTAAATATTGCAAGAATATTTTGATTGCATTGTTGTCTGGAAATTAGTTAAGCATAAAAAAAGACCGGATAAACATTATTTTTTTCTATATAGTCACTCTTTAATAACCTTTATGCAAAAAATAGACTATCAAGGATTTTTTTATATAAAATAAATGAAATATATTTGCGGCTACGAAACATACGTTAAATATGGAAGGGTGCGTTTCAATACTTTAATCAGTTACGAATAATTCCCCGCACTTCAAACAGAACTATTAACTAATAATGCCAACCAAAGGGAAGAGGGAGGCAAACTAAAAAATGAATGATATGAAAAAAGGTTTGATTTTTGTGCTATTTGCACTTGTTTCTATCGTTTCTTATTCTCAGATTTCTTGGAATGCCAAAGTGGGTATGAACATGAGTAACTTTACTGGGGATATGGATACTGACATGAAGATTGGATTTAATGTAGGTGTTGGTATGGAATATCAGTTCTCTGATATGTGGTCTATCCAACCTTCTTTGATGCTTTCTCAGAAGGGTGGTAAATATGATAAAGATGGAGAATCAATAAAGTACAATCCTATGTATCTTGAAATTCCAGTATTGGCTGCTGCAAGATTTGCTGTTACTGATAATCAGAATATTGTAGTGAAAGCTGGTCCTTATTTTGCATTTGGAATTGCTGGTAAAGCTAAATATGAATTTGATGGTGAAACGGAGAAGGGTGATTTCTTTGGTGATGGTGATGATCAATTTGGTGGAAAAAGATTTGATTGTGGTATTGGTGTAGGTGTTGCTTATGAAATCGGTAAATTCTTTGTAGGTCTGGATGGTGAATTCGGCTTTACTAATGTAGTTGATTTCAAATCAGACGGGGTAAGTAATCCTAAGAACATGAACTTCTCTATTGGTGTAGGTTACAAGTTCTAAACTTATTATACTCTCTTTATAATATCTCTAAAATCCCTCGTTCTATACTCTCTTGGAACGGGGGATTTTTCTGTCTTGATATAAAAAGAAAAACGGCATATCTCCATTGAAAGGATACACCGTTAATTCTCTCTCTTGCAATTCTTACTCATTAATCACTTATCTGCTTGGATAAGTTTGCTTTCTCTTTTAATTCTTTGTATCTCTCTATTGCATGTTTGCGACTCATTAGTATTTGCCAGCGGTATACCCAACAGGTGGTCAGGAAATAAATACCAGCTTGTAGCCATAAAGCTTTATATTCAAAAGCTACTTCACTAAGAGTGGCTCCCATATTGTTGATTTTTACAAAGCCGTTAATTCCAAACGTTGAGGGGAAGATGTAGGATACATACTTCCAAAACGGAGGAATAGCTGCCCCCGGCCAGGAAATACCGGAAATAAATAACAAGGGGACTGATGTGAATACAAAAATCAGCATACACGTTTCCCGGTTGCGAATGGCAATGGAAGCTGTCATCGCAAAGAAAATACAAGCCGCAAGATAGGGGACAACGAATAATATTAATGAACCGGGTTGTCCTATTTGGTTGAGGCTAAACAATCTTGGAACTACATAAAGTACGTAGAAAGCTACCAATATATAAACCAGAAAATAACTCAATCCTTTTCCTAATACAATTCGTAACGTTCCGTTGTAATGACGGTTGATAGGTACAAGATCCCTAAATCTGTTGTTCTCACGAGCAGTTCCTGCGGCGAGACCGATGCCGAGCAATAATGTCTGTTGGATAATCAATACCAATACAGCAGGAATCAGAAAAGCGGCGAATCCGGCAGTAGGGTTGAAGATGGAAATCTCTTCATATTCTATCGGATAAGCGGTGATTTCATCCTGACGATCGGTCGTGTTTCCGCTACGTGCAATTTTGATGTCCTTGTTCATATCCAGAGAAACGGCAGTGTTGGCAAGAAGCATCGATTTATAGTATAACAATCCGCTCATATCGCAATAGATGCTGACCTGTGTCTGCTTTCCTTTTGCGATATTGTCGCTGAAATCCGAAGGGATATAAATGATACCATACGCACGCCGGTTCTTCAGCATTTGTTTGGCCTCTTCCATATCGGCACAGTAAGAGACGATTTGAATATCGGGTGTGGCATCTACCTTGCGTAGATATTCACGGCTAAGAGATGAATGCGAATCGTCTACAACAACAGCAGGAACTTCACGCACTACTTCGTTGTCATAAATGAAACTATACAACAACGGATAACCTAGTGGGACGAGTATGAAAAATATCAGTACCCCCTGGTCGCGGAAAGTTGTCTGAAACTCCCGCTTCCAGATATAAAACAGGTCATTGATGCCTTGGGCTATCTTGTCTTTTAATTTTATATCTTTCATTTAGGGTATATATTTATAGTAAACCAATGCTTCCTTCAGGCGATGAACCACAAAGAAAGGGAGCATCATAAATATTAATAGTGCCATATAGTTGGTCCATGAGTAAGCCATGCTATATCCGTTGAGCGCTTGATCGACGTAAATAAGGAAATAATGCCGCAACGGGAATAGGTTACTCAAAGCCTGTAGAACAGGGTGCATAGCCATGACCGGGAATGAAAATCCGGAAATGGAGAATGATATGACTCCCCATAGGGAGGCGAAACTTAATCCGAGTCGTAGAGTCGGCAGAGTTCCTATCATGACAATGCCACAACATTGAGATGCCAATACGAGACACAGTGTGGCGAATATCATCGGGAATATGCCGCTATTGCAAGGAAAATGCAGGAATCCATACAGGTATACATTATAAAATATACCCATAATGAAAAAGACTATTGTATGGGGAAGCAGTTTCCCAGCCAATGCAATGTAAATGGAGTTGTTGCTCATCCGTAGCCATTCTCGGGCAGTACGATCCTTGATTTCCACACCGATTGAATAAACGGTAACCATAAATATTAATAGCATGAGTACCCCCGGTATCAGTGTATTGCATAAGTATACCGAATAGTTCAGCCACGGATTATTTAGTGGGTGTGTATCAATTACGATCGGTTGCAGATAAGCCATAGCCTGATCCTCTGTCGCACCTTTGGCATACAGCATCGTCCGGGCCGCAGCTCCGGAGGTGAGTTCTCCCATCATTTTCATGTCCCTGAACAATAGAGAGCCTGCAATCAGGTATGAGTAATTGGTGTAGAAAGAGATCGTTGGCTGCCGTTGGCTTTGTGCCTCTGCCGATAAACCCTTGGGGAGATAGAAGAATCCGTAGATTTTTCCCTCCTGCATGGCAATACGTGCATCTGTTACATTGCTGTAATGAGCTACAACCCCTGTCTGCGAAAAAGCATCCAGGTTGCGGACAATATTACGGGAAGTAGACGAATCATCCATGTCCACCACTCCCGCAGGCAAATCCTTGGGAAGCCCCGAATCCATTAAAGTGGTGAAGAATATATAGCAAAACAGCGGGGCGATGACCATACAGAAGAGATAGAGCGGACGTGATACCAACCGCCGGCACTCTCTTTGCATGACCTGCCACAAAGCTATATATTTCTTTTCTCTCTCTTTCATGGTCATTTACTTGTCAATGATAACAGACATACCCGGACGGAGATTTTCCACCTTTTCTACCGGAGAAGCTTTCACCTCGAATGTTTTCAGATCGAACTGTCCGGTGGTTTTGGTTGCTTTCCAAGCAGCATAAGTGCCTAAATCTTTCAGATAGTATACTTTGAGTTGGATCTTTTTATTATCCAAAGCAGGAATGACAGCCTCGAACTCCGAACCCATCGTCAGGTTCTTCAGCAGATCTTCGCGTACATTGAATGTTACCCACATATCGTTGAGTTCAGCGATATTTATGATAGGAGCACCGGTACCAACCAATTCGCCTACCTTCGGGAATATTTCAGAAACTTCCCCGGCAGCCGGAGCGATGAGATAAGTTTCCTTAATATACGATTCAACTTCGGCAACAGCTCCTTTCGCCCGGTTTACCAAAGCTTCCGCAGCCATCTTATCTTCACGTTCGGCTCCATTCTTCGCCATGGTATATTGTGCTTTGGCAGCTTTCTCTGTTGCAATACTTGCATCCCGTTGCGCAGTCACTTCATCCAGCTTCTGTGCAGGCATCACTCCCTGTTCATAGAGATTCTTGATGCGTTGGTATGATTTCTCGGCAATGGTAACGCCTGCTTGGGCTTTTTGCCACATTTCATAAGCTGCCTGGATTTGTTCCTCCCGTGCGCCTTTGATTGCTTTTTCATTTTGTGCCTGTGCAGCTGCTTCAGCAGCACGTGCCTGTTCCATTTTTGCTACCACGTCAGGAGCTTCCAAAATGGCTAGTGTATCCCCGGCATTGACACTTTGCCCTTCTTTCACGCGAAATTCCAGTATACGTCCCGGAACTTTACTTGAAACGCGATATTCGGTAACTTCAGCCTGTCCCTGTATAATTTCAGGACCTTTGCGGAGCATGAAGAAGCCAACGACTGCAACGATTGCAATAACTCCCAACAGAGTAAGGAATGCAAGCAGCATATTGCTGTTTTGTGATTTTATAGGTGCCATATTAATATGAATTTAAATGATAGTTGATAAATGATAAGTGATAGGTGATAAATGATAGTTGATAGATGATAACTGATAACTATCATTTATCAACTATCAACTATTTCAGAGTTCCCAAAGATTTCTTCAGATAGATTTCCGTCAGCTTCACATCTATTTGCGCGTCAATCTTTTCTGAATGAGCAGACAACCATGCTGTTTGTGCTTCAAGAACATTGCTGGTGGCAATCACTCCTTCTTTAAAACCAAGTGTTGCATAGCGTAGATTTTCTTCCGCTTTTTCCATGTTTTTAGAAGACATTACCAATTTCTTACCGGCTTCTTTTACCTTGAATGCGGCTTGATTGACCTGTAATTCTATTTTTTCACGAGCATCCTGAAGTTGATACTGTGCAATACGAGCTTCGGCTTTTGCCGCTCTGGTTTTATAAATACCTTCTCCCCAGTGCCATATAGGTATCTGTACCATCACTCCCACATTCCACATACCTTTGAACTTGTTTTCAAAGCTATTGAAAACCGAGGGATTGGTTACCATATAATTTCCCATCAATGCGATGGATGGAAGATGTTCTGCACGGGTTACATTTACTTTCTGTTTATAAATTTGCGTTGCCAATTCGAGGCTACGTATTTCCGGACGATTCTCATAAGCGGTGGATAGATCGAAATGAGGGTCCGTTGTCAGTAATGGAATGTCTTCCATATTTTCGTCTGCCAGTGTGATGGGAGAACTAAGATCAATGCCACATAGTTGACACAACAACATTCGCGCAAGACTCAATCCGTCTTCCACTTTAGTCAGTGTCATTTCCGCTTCATTTACCTTGACGCGTACAGACAAACCGTCTGCTTTCGTAGCTACTCCTTCATTAATCATTTTCTCTACATCGCTGTCCAGCTGTTGCAAAAGCTTTAGATAACCTTCCGCCAACTTCTTTTTGTTAACCAGCGAAATAACTTGCCAGTAGGCTTGGTCCGTACTCATGATCACTTCCTGCATACCGCCGTGATGTTGTTCTTGGGCCAACTCTTCGGCATACTTTGTAATTTTGTTGTATGCACGGATCTTCCCACCCATATATAAGGGCTGTGTCAATGTAATGGCACCTGCATAGACATTTCGGGTGTCTGTGCGGAGCGCATCCACTAAAGAGTTTCCCGCTTGATCGAGAGCGGGTAGAGCTCCACTTAAAGAAGAAATAAGTGGCGCCAAGTCTGGGTATGCTGTTACAATCTCGTGTGCGGCCTGTTGGAAAGGCACAGCCAGATTCGTTCCTAATCCTGAAAGCGCAGCTTTCTGGTCATTATTTAATAATGAAAACTCTTTCTGGTTCCTCATGTAAGCTCCCGTTGCCGAGAAATTAGGCAAATAATTTGTAAATGCAGCTTTCCGTTGATAATGAGCAGCATTTATTTTTTCATTGCTTATCAACAAATCTTTGTTGTTGGCAAGAGCTAATGCGCGGCAACTATCCAGACTTAGAAAGCTCTGCGCTTTTACTGTAAAAGTGAAACTTAACAGAAATGTCAGAAAAAAAACTTTTTTCATCGCATCTTGCATATTAATAAGGTGATACTTCTATTTTAAATAACCCTGTTCTTATGTAATTTGTTTATTAAAGTAGTCAGTTTTTTTGTACTTGTTTACTTAAACAATAATTGCATAAACAACGATGCAAATGTATATGCTTTCTGTGAGAACTCAAAACGAATTAGCTTTTTTTAGAAATATAGTGGGGTTGGATTCTGTTGAAAAGAAAGAAGGCTGTTTCTCATGACGAGGAACAGCCTTTCTTGATATATAAAGTAAGGGGATTTTAATTACAGAGCACCTACTTCTTTCAAAGCAGCGTTCGTTCCGTGAACAGCTTTTGCGCTAGCTGCGAACTTAGCTTTTTCGTCTTCGTTCAGGTTCAGTTCAACGATCTTTTCGATACCGTTCTTGCCAAGGATTACAGGAACGCCGATGCAAAGATCTGATTCGCCGTATTCACCTTCCAATAATACAGAACAAGGAACCATCTTCTTTTGGTCGTGAAGGATAGATTCAACTACGAATGCTCCCGCTGCACCCGGTGCATACCATGCAGAAGTACCCAGCAATTTAGTCAGTGTAGCACCACCTACCATTGTAGCAGCGGCAACTTCTTCCAGTTTTTCGGCAGAGATGAAGTTGGATACAGGCATACCTTTGTAAGTAGCGAAACGAGTCAAAGGAATCATAGTAGTATCACCGTGACCGCCGATAACCATACCTTCTACTTCGTTAGCGTTGCAACCGATAGCTTGAGACAAGAAATATTTGAAACGAGAGCTATCCAGAGCACCACCCATACCGATAACACGGTTTTTCGGCAAGCCCAGAGCTTTCAATGCCAAATAAGTCATTGTATCCATTGGGTTAGAGATAACAACGATGATAGCGTTAGGAGAATATTTCAACAGGTTTTCTGCTACCGATTTAACGATACCAGCGTTCACACCGATCAGTTCTTCACGAGTCATACCCGGTTTACGAGGAATACCTGAAGTAATCACAACAACGTCAGAGTTAGCAGTCTGAGCATAGTCGTTCGTGCAGCCTATCAATGTAGTGTCGAAACCCAACAATTGAGCTGTCTGCATCATATCCATTGCTTTACCTTCTGAAACGCCTTCTTTAACGTCCAGCATTACTACTTCGTCTGCTACTTCATTAAAAGCAAGTACATTTGCACATGTAGCACCTACGTTACCTGCGCCTACTACGGTTACTTTTGACATAATACTATATATTTAAAAAGTTGATAATTTGTTTTATCTTTTAGCGCGACAAAATTACAACGATAATCCTGATTAAAGAAATTTTTCCGTAATAATTTTAGTTAAAGGTCTAAGTTCTCCCGAATGGACAGCTATAATGGAAAAAAAGTGGTCGGACAAGCCGTTGGCAAGCGTGGAAAAGAAGCGGAGAATAAACAACGAAAACGATACAAAAACGAGGGTGTCCGAAGAGGGGTGCACAAAGCGCTGAAACGCCCGCCAGTAAAGGGAGAAAACCCAATGGAAACCAGTAGAGTAGAGAAGAGTAGAGAAAAGAAGAGTAAGTAAAAGTATTATTTCTGTTATAAACAACAGCAATAATACTGGGCAGAGAAGACAGCTTTTGCTGCTGCCGCTGTCGGTTCGGATCACTTCGCCGGTGCTGTTTCTGTTCCCGCGTCCTTCGTGAGTTGTTCGTCCGGCAGATGACCGGCTTTCGTCTGGTAGGTTGTTGATGCTCGTCCGGTGGGTAACGGACATTCACACGGTAGATAACATACGTTTGTCCGTTAGGTAAATGCTATATTATTTCTCGGGCTACCGCTTAGCGTACGGACATGAGCTGAATGGATATTTATTGAAACGCAGATTAATGCAGATTTTCGCAGATTATTTCAAAAACTCTCACTTTTTATACTTGACTTCTGTTGCGAAATGATTACTTTTGCGCACGTTATCAATTCACAACTGAAACTATGAGTAAAAAAAGCCTTCTTATTGCGGCCGTGGCTATCTTGGTGATAGCTATTATTGGTATTACTTATTTATTGTTTACCGAAAAACAAGCTAACCGGGAGTTAGTGCAGGAATTTCAATTAGACAAGGAAGATCTGGAAAACGAATATGCCCGTTTTGCACAACAATATGATGAGTTAAAGATGACGATTTCTAATGACTCTTTATCTCAATTACTGGAACAGGAACAATTGAAAACTCAACGTCTATTGGAGGAACTTCGTACTGTGAAGAGCTCGAATGCGACAGAGATTCGTCGTTTAAAGAAAGAATTGGCTACTTTGCGTAAGGTAATGGTTGGCTATATCAATCAGATCGACTCTTTGAATAAACTGACTGCACAGCAGAAACAGGTCATAGCTGAAGTGACTCAAAAGTATAATCAGGCTTCACGGCAGATCGATAACCTTTCTGAAGAAAAGAAGAATCTGAATAAAAAGGTGACGTTAGCCGCACAACTCGATGCAACTAATATTCGTATCGAACCACGCAATAAGCGTGGCAAAGCTGCAAAGAAAGTGAAAGACGTGGTGAAGCTGGCTATCAGTTTCACGGTCGTGAAGAATATAACCGCTGAAAACGGTGAACGTACCATCTATATACGTATTACCAAACCCGATAATGATGTACTGACCAAGAGTGCATCCAATACTTTCCCTTATGAAAACCGTACATTGGTTTATTCAATTAAGAAGTATATTGAATATAATGGAGAAGAACAGAATATCAATGTGTTTTGGGATGTAGAAGAGTTTCTATATGCCGGAAATTACCGGGTAGATATTTTTGAAGGCGGGAACCTGATAGGTTCGCAGTCGTTTACATTAAATTAATATCAGTGTATTTTAATCTTATTGGGTAAATATAGGGGAAAATAATGTCAATGTGATTTCTGAAGATAGTAAATCTCAGCCCTTTTTTGTCTTTAGTTGGACCTCTATACCCAAATTGTTGCATTCTCAACAGTTTGAATGTCTCTTTTTAAGAAGTTCTATTTTTAAGCATCGTATAATTGAATCAGGAGATGGATTGCATAATGGGAATTACTTACCGCCTTCCATCCGCTCCCCACATCATCTTGCTGCGGAGCGTATCGAAAAAAATGTGATTGAAGCGTTTTACCACCTTTACGCTGTAATCTGCCCGGCGGATGGTGAGTTGGGTTGTTTCTTTACAAGTTTCGCTGCAGCCGTCAATGGCAACCAAGAAATTATGGCTGCGGCTTTCTACATCCAATGTAATTTCCCAATCATCACGGATAACGATAGGACGGACGTTAAGGCTGTGCGGAGCTACAGGAGTAATAACGACAGTGTTGGAATGAGGAACCATAATCGGGCCACCCACACTTAGGGAGTAGGCTGTTGAACCGGTTGGCGTAGCAATCACTAGTCCGTCCGCTTGATAAGTATTCAAGAATGCACCGTTGATGGCAGTGCGGATACTAATCATTGAAGAACTATCCCGTTTAAGTACGGCAATTTCATTTAGCGCATAAGGAGATGCTTGTAGATGGGTATCGTTGCAGATAAGTTGCAATACACTCCGTTCTTCCACGTTGTATCGTCCGGCATTGATTTCATCGAATGTCTCTTCCATTTCTTCGGGAGAAATGTCAGCAAGGAATCCCAAACGTCCTGTGTTAATGCCAAGAATCGGAATCCCTTTTTTGCCTACCCGGCGGGCAGCTTTTAGGAAAGTGCCGTCTCCACCGATACTAATCACCATGTCGGCCGTAAAATCATCACCGTCAAATAGCAGATCGGCTTCAATCTCCATATGTTCTGAAATTAGGAATTGGTAGAATTCCCTGCATATACAGATTTCTGCTTCTCGTTCTTTCAGTAACCGGAATAGATTGGCGGCATGAAAGGACTTTTTAGCCTGGTAAGTATTTCCGAAGATGGCGAATTTCATAAGCGGTATTAATTAGTTCAAGTTGCAAATTTGGCATTTTTTTCTGAGATACGTAGTGTGTTTGCCAACATTTACTTTGCCTAAAAGTAAATAGTGGCTGCTCGTATGAGGCAGTCGTTTGTAAAATGGTGAATATTTATTAATTGGAGGGTATAAATGTTTCTTTATCTTAATTCGGATGGACGCTTGCATTAGAAAGGGGGATTAGCTTTTACTTTTGCAATATATATATCTTCGAATCAGTTGAAATATGATAGACGATAAATCAGAGGATGCTCAGATATTAGAGTTATTTAGTATCAATGAGGAAATAGCTTTTCACCGTTTGTTCAATCGCTACTATATGTCTTTGTGCATTTATTCTGTGCAATTGACAGACTCTTTTGAACAGTCTGAAGACTTGGTTCAGGATGTATTGCTTCGTTTTTGGGAAAAGCGTGTGTTCGAAAATGTTTCTATCTGCTTGCGTAGTTATCTCTATATGGCTGTACGTAATGAAGCTTTGCAATATTTAAGACGTGAACAACTTCTTTCTACAGAGCAGCTGACGGGAATGGAAGTGGATATACCTGAGGAAGAATATAGTGAAGCGGAACTACTTGAATTGAAAGCACGGTTGAAAGTCGCTTTAGATAAACTACCTCCACAAGAATATCTTGCCATAAAATCGGTTATTCTGGAAAACCGCAAATATAAAGAAGCGGCTGAATATTTGGGAATATCTGTTAATACATTAAAAACTCATCTCTCCCGTGCGTTGAAATTTTTGAGAAAACAGGGAACATTACGCATTTTGCTTAGCTATGTAATGTGATTAAAGGAATGCCTTTTGAAACTTTATAAACCTCTTTTTTAGACAATATTCTGCTTTTATAGAAAAAAACTTCTCTTTGTGTCACCCATTTCTTTCTTTTATTCATCTTAGTATATAGAAACGCTAATTCTGTACATTATGGAAAGAATGCAAAAAGAAGATAACAAGGATTTGTTCGTCCGGTTCTATCGGACAGAACGTTCATTGGAATTTATAGAACAGTACGATAAGGAACGTGCATGGAAAAGAATCATGCAGAAACGGGCATTTCGCCGTTTTCGCACTGTTTCTTTGTATGTAGGGGCTAGCGCTGCTTGCATCGCTCTGGTGATAGGCTTGTTCTATTGGTCTTTCTTCATGAATCCTTCTTTATCAAATGATTCGATTGTCGCACTTCAGAAAACCTATCCGGAGAAGGGGGGGAGTAAGGCTTTTCTCGTCTTGGAAAATGGAGGGGTGGTCGATTTGACAACCCGGCAGGGAACAGTTGCTAAAGCTGTTCAAAATGTAAACGGAGAACGGCTTATTTATGATAATCAGCCGATAGAAAAGCCCCAATATAATACACTTACTATTCCGAGAGGAGGTGAATATCAACTAGTGCTGTCCGATGGTACTCATATTTGGATGAATGCGGAGAGTAGTCTTCGTTATCCAGTTTCTTTTATTGGGGATACCCGCGAGGTAACTTTGGAAGGGGAAGCTTATTTTGAAGTTGCGCAGGATGAGAAACATCCGTTCAAGGTGCATACAGCTTTAGGAACTATAACCGTTTTGGGAACTTCTTTTAATGTGTCGGCTTATCCGCAAGTTCCGGTTCGCGCTACGTTAGTTTCCGGATCGGTAGCCGTTTCTACAAAAACTTCCGAAGCGGTACTTACGCCTGGACGGCAGGCGTTGCTGGAGGGAGATGGTAGGATAGAAATGCGGAAAGTAGACGTTTCCTTAATTTCTTCTTGGAGAACCGGTACGTATTTATTTCAGAATATGCCGTTGCGGGATATAGCCTCACAGCTTTCCCGTTGGTATAATGTCGATATTCGTTTTCATTCGGCAGCATTGGAAAATATTCGTTTCACTGGTGGAATTGTGCGTGATGAGGAACTTGCATTTGCAATCAGTGTTATTTCCGAAGTTTCCAGTGTGCGATTTGTTCGTGAGAAAGATATTATATGGATCATGGAAAAATAGGTGTACCACAAATAGATAACTGATTGTTGAACTAAATCCGAATTTTTTATGAAGAAATTTGTACTACGAATGTTAATGGCATTTTTTATGATGTCCTTTGTTTTATCTCTATCTGCGCAGGATGTCGTGGAAAAAAAAGTGACAATAAGTGTACAGAATGTGTTGGCGAGGACAGCATTGGCGCAACTGCGTGTGGCAGCTGGTGTGTTATTTGTATTTGAAGAGGGAACGGTGGATGCGGACAAAAAAGTTACTCTGTCTTATGAGAATATGAAATTAGGAGATGTACTGAGAGACTTGTGTAGTCAACTGGGATTGAAGTATACATTAAAGAAGAATATGGTTCTGCTGGTTCCCCATGAACGGAATGATATGGTTGTGGCAAAGTACAGGATTGTAAAAGGTAAGGTAGTAGATGAAGTAGGCCAACCATTGGCTGGGGTTACTATCTATGCCACTACGAACAATATAGGTACTGTGTCGGATGCAAATGGCGATTTTTCGATAAAGGCTTCGATAGGTGAACTGTTGAGCTTTAATTTTATCGGTATGCGGAATGTCACAATGAAAGTGACGGAGGACCCGACTCTTTTGAAGGTGAAAATGGAAGCTGACAGTGCAGCTCTTCAAGAAGTAGTGGTGACAGGATATCAGTCTATTGATAAAGGACGCTATGTAGGGGCAGTGAGCCATGTGAAAATGGACGAAGCCTTGATTGTCGGTGAAATGTCCATTGACCAGATGCTGCAAGGGGTTGTGCCTGGGATGACGGTGCAAATGGGTACCGGACAAGTGGGGGCTTCTGCTAAAGTACGGGTACGTGGTACTTCTACCTTGTTGGGTAGTAAAGAACCTTTGTGGGTTGTAGATGGTGTAGTGCAATATGATCCGTTTCCGATGAGCGATGAAGATTATAGTGCAGCCGGTGATGCAGATAACTTGAAATTAATAGCTGGAAACTGTATCTCATGGTTGAATCCCAATGATATTGAAACACTGACTGTTTTGAAAGATGCATCGGCAACAGCTATATATGGTGCTAAAGCTGCTAATGGAGTAATTGTAATTACGACGAAAAAAGCGACTAACGAACGGTTGAGTATCTCTTATCGGGGAGAGTATACAATAGGTGAGAAACCGTCTTATGGAATGTACAACTTGATGAATTCGCAGGAGAAGATGCAACTTTCTAAAGACTTCTTCGACGAAAAAGTATCCTACATTTCTAAAGTACTCCCTATTGGTTATTCAAATCTGATGGACGAGTTACAGAGCAAAAATATCACTTATGATGAGTTTGTGCAGAAGTTCCGTCAATATGAATATCAGAATACAGATTGGTTTGATTTGTTATTCCGCAATTCTTTCAGCCAGTCACATAATATCAGTCTTAGTGGTGGTTCAAGTAAAGTTTTGAATCGTACTTCGCTAAGTTACAATAAGAGTAATGGTGAAGCTACGGGTAATGATGTAACATTACTTTCATTTAATTCGAATACTACATTTACTTTGGGGAAGAAATTTCAGCTTTCGGCTACTTTGCGTGGGAGCGAGCGTAAAGCGAATGGTTTCGCTTTTGGTGTTGATCCCTTTATTTATGCGTCAACTACTTCACGTACGATTCCGGCATATAATGAAGATGGCACTTTTTATTATCACACCAAATGGGGAGCGGAGGCGTCACGAGTTTATAATGATAAGATGTCTGCTTATGGAAATAACAGGGTTTATAATTATAATATTCTGAATGAACGGGATAATACAGGTAATCAGAATAATACGCGGACTCTTGGCGCGACGTTTGATCTTGAATGGAAGTTACTCCCTTGCTTATCATACAAGGGGTTATATTCTTATACGTTATCTTCGTCTACTATCAAAACGTGGGCCACAGAACGTTCATTCTACATAACTCAATACAGAGGATACGAATATGGAGATCCAAACATATTACCGAACAGTAATTTGGAGAAAAGTTCTCCTTTGCCTTTCGGTGGTTTACTGCAAAATGAGAATGCTTCAAACCGGAATTATACATTTCGTAATAGTCTGGTTTTTAATAAGCTATTGAAAAATGTGCATAATGTGACTGCAAGTTTAGGTATTGAAGCGACTTCGAATAAGAATACCGGAACTTTTGACAAACGCTATGGGTATCTTTATTATCGCGGTGAAAGATTTGCTAATGTTCCCGTTACTACTTATTATCAAGGAAGCTATACAGGCAATTATACTGGATTATTGGATGATATGCGAAATAGTGCAAAAGTCACTAATCGCGAGAATAATTACCTGAGCGAATATTTTACGGGGGTATATTCTTATGATAATCGTTATGTGTTGAATTTGAATGCTCGCTTGGATGCTTCCAATCGTTTTGGGCAAGATAATAATAAAAAATTTCGTCCTGCCTGGTCGTTAGGAGCTAAGTGGCGTTTAGCGAATGAGAACTTTATGGATAAGGTGAATTTTATTGATGTGATTGATCTTTCTGTTTCTTATGGTTATCAGGGAAATGTGGTTGAGAGTGTCTCTCCTTTTCTGATAGCTACTGATGGCGGACAGAATGCACAAACCGGATTATATTATTTGAATGTTAAATCATTGCCTTATCCTGATTTGGGTTGGGAAAAAACAAAAAGCTGGAATACCTCTGCTGATGTTTCTTTTTTCCATGGACGTTTGTCATTTGTATTTAATCTTTTCGGAAAGAATAGTGATGTCTTGTATACGAAAAAGATTCCGGCAGAAAACGGTATGTCTACCTCTCCAATCTTTGGAACGAAGCTGAAAAACCGGGGATATGATCTTATTGTCAGCTTTATTCCGGTGCAGACAAAAGACTTTTCATGGCAACTGACAATGAATACGGGGATCACTCACAATTCTGTGAGTAATGAGGGATATACAAATACACTGGATGACTACTTGAATGGTACTGCCATTGTTGACGGTGAGCCTTATTCTACTTTTTGGTCATTTAAGTTTAACGGTTTGGACCCGGAAGACGGACGTCCGCTATTCGATAAGTTGGATATGGATGCGACCGCCAACTACAGTGATTTTCTTGTAAAGACCGGGAAACTGGAACCGGACTTTTCTGGAGGCCTTTTCACCCGTTTCCGTTATAAAGAATGGTCGTTGAGTGCTAGCTTTGCCATGTCATTCGGTTCACAAAAACGGTTGCCTGATTTGTATAATATTAGTAATGGACAAGGAGGACTTCCTTTGCCCGAAGAGAATAATTCTCGAAATTTGATTAACCGTTGGAAGCAGCCTGGTGATGAAGCATATACTGTATATCCTTCATTGCCTACTCCGGAGAAAGCATCAACAAGTTATGGTAATGAGAATGACGGTGCGATAAGATTACCGGTTTATCCTATTAGGCTGACTTACAACCGCTATCAGGCTTATAATCTGTCAGATATTCGAGTTGCTGATGCTGATTTTATTCGTTGCCGCCAATTGATTTTGAATTATCGGTTTAATAAGAAAGCTTTGAAGTGGTTGAATTTGAAAAATTTGGAGCTGGGATTAAGCATGACTAATCCTTTTTTAATCTCTTTCGATAAAAAGTGGGATGGATATGATCCGGAAACGGGTGGATGGCCTGCACGTAAGACTTATTCATTGACTTTAAATGCGACATTCTAAATAAAAGATCGTTTTAATCTTTAATAAATATTGTATATGAGTAAAATATATATGCCATTGATAGCAGGACTTTTAAGTTTGTTATTCGGAGGATGTTCAGATTTTCTTGAAGGGAAGTCACAAGATGAGGTGATTGTAACTACTACTAGTGATTATAGTGAGTTATTGATGGGAGCAGGATATCCTGAGACTGTGGGGTCATCTCTTTATTCGATTATCAGTTATTTGGACGATGATGTGGATTTTCCATTGTCTACAGTGCAGAGTAATTTTTATCCAACAACGCGAGATGATGATTATTTTGCTCGTCATACTTGGCAGCCTGATTTATATGAACAAGGTTCGGGAACGGAAGTGACTGCCACTACTTATTATAAACTTTATCAGAAAATAATGGGTTGTAATGCTGTGCTTGATGGCATTGATGAAGCGTTGGGGGCACAAGAAGAACGTAGTCGTGTCAAAGCAGAAGCATTGGCATTACGTGCTTTTTATTACTTTATATTAGTGAATATATATGGACAGCCATATAACTACGATAAAGAGGCATTGGGGGTTCCGTTGAAGTTGACGGCAGTGTTGGAAGATGTAGGGAAACCCCGCAATACGGTAGCAGAAGTTTATGATCAGATATTGACGGATTTAACTCGATCAGAGGAGTTATTCACTCCATTGAAGGTTAATAATAACGATTATCGTATCAATCTTCCGTCTGTACAGATTTTGTTGTCGCGTGTCTATTTGTTTATGGAGGAATGGGAACAAGCAGCTGAAGCTGCCACGAGAGCTATGAAACATGGCATTTATTTGGCAGATTTGACTACGATAACGGAGGATAATGCATTTCGTATTATTTGTTATGATCCGAATGGTGGAACTTCAGAAGTTGTATGGAGCTTTGGTGGAACCCTATGGAATGGGAGTATGCCTAATAATGTGACTCCTGGACCGAGTGATGCTTTTCTGAATTTATGTAGTTTAAATTCTGCTGATTGTCGTTTCGGTGAGAAAGGTTTTTTTCTTCGTCCTCGCAAAAATGAAGGAAGTGATGATATAACTGGTTATAAGATCTTTTATACGGAAAATCTGTATGGACCGTTTCAGGCATTGCGTATGAGTGAGGCTTATTTGAATCGTGCAGAGGCTAACGCACAATTAGGAGGAACGCATTTACAAGAAGCCCTTAATGATTTAAATGAACTTCGTAGTAAAAGAATTGAAGGTTATGTGTCTGAGAATGACGTAACAGGATTGTTGGAAAATATTCGTAAGGAACGTCGGTTGGAACTTTGTTTTACCGGATTACGCTGGTTTGATTTGCGTCGATATGGTATGCCTGCTATTACTCATTATTTTAAGGAAACCCAACTTTCTCCTGTTATGCGGTACACTTTACAAGAGAAAGATCCTATGTACACTCTTCCCATCCCCAACTCGATATTGTTACAGAATAACTATCTGGAGTCGAATCCGTCGAATGGAGGACCTGAGAGAATTGGTGAAATAGTATATTAACAATGACTGATAAAACGAAGAATCTATGAAAGCTTTTAAACTGATCATAATAGCCTTGTTGTCTTTTTGTGCAGCTTGTTCCGATAAAACAGACTTTGAACATGATATACCTTTGGCACCTCCTTATCCGTTGCCGGAAAGAGGTACTTCTGAAGCAGGGGATCGTATTGTTGATTTATTTGAGAATTATTCTACTTTTCTTCTTTATGATTTTACGATTGAAGATTTTCGATGGTCAACAGTAACGGAATCCAATGTGTATCAACTTACATTGGGGGATGAGCAATATTTGGGAAAGATGCTTGACTTTGTAGAAGATATATTCTTGGATTTCTATCCCGAAGAGTTTAAAAAATACAAACTCCCGTTCAAGATATTTTTAGCAAGTGAGATTTATGTGAACCCGGCAGATAATATCAAGGATTTGCCTTTTGCGCGTAAAGGGTATTATAAAGCGCTTAAACGTGATAATGCTATTGCTATTTCCGGAATGAATACTCAATTAGACAGTATGGATCCTGTCGTGAAACGTGATTATAAAGGAGAAGTGAATAAAGCGTTTATCACTTATTTGCTGACACATGGAAAACTGGAAATTCCTGAGGAATTTTATACAGTAAGTGATTATAGCAAAAAGGCGACTAAAGTAACTAGTAACTATCCTGAGGATTCTTCCGATTCTCCAAGGATGAGAGGATTCCTTCCTTCGCTTGATGCAGAGGACCCATATACTGGTACTTTTACTTCACAGCAGGTTGTAATTGATGATTGGGCAAGCGGTGTCGGTGATTTCGGGAAAGAGGTGGATATTAAATCCTTTCTTCAGAATATGGTGGCTCATGGGGATGATTATCCTAAGTTTGATTATCCGTATCCATATGATCCGCGTTTTATGGGTACTAACGTCCCCTATACCGATCGTTTCACTTGGAATTATTATTTAGGCAAAGACGAAAGCGGAAATTATCGTTTTCCGCTAATCAAGAAGAAATACGATATTCTTCAGGATTTCTTTAAAGAGAAATATGGACTTGATTTGGCTGCAATTGGAAAGAAAATATATGAGTAAACTTCATATTGGTAAAGCTTGAATGAATAAAATTAAGTAATGGAAGAGAAAATAGTAACTATCAGAAACCTGTCTCACCGCTACAGTTCACAGTGGGCAGTAAAAGATGTGAATTTTGAAATCAGTAGCAAAGGGATTATGGGATTATTAGGTTCCAATGGTGCTGGTAAGTCAACAACGATGAATATCATCTGTGGTGTATTGAAACCAACAGAGGGGGATGTGTTCATTAATGGCATTAATTTGCGTGAAAATCCGGTTGAGGCGAAACGTAACATTGGTTTCTTGCCTCAAAAGGCTCCGTTGTATTTGGATTTCACAGTGAGTGAGTATTTGACCTATTGCGCTAATTTGCATTTGATGGATAAGAAAAAGATCAAATCGGCGGTAGAAGAAGCTGAATCTCGTTGTGGCATTACTCACTTTAGTAATCGGCTTATTCGTAATTTATCTGGAGGTTATCAACAACGAGTTGGAATTGCTCAAGCTATTGTGCATAATCCCAAATTTGTTGTGTTGGATGAACCGACCAATGGATTGGATCCGAATCAAATAGTGGAAGTACGTCATTTGATAAAGGAGATTGCGGAAGAACGCTCAGTTTTATTGTCTACACATATTCTTTCCGAAGTAGAGGTTACCTGTCAAGATATTAAGATGATTGAAAACGGTCGTTTAGTCTTTTCCGGGACGATGGATGAATTTGATAATTATATAAAACCTTCCTCTTTTTTACTAGGGTTGTGTGTGGCACCTGCTTTGGAAGAACTTCATATTGCTGGAGTTACTAAAGTAGAGGCATTGGGAAATAAGAAATTCCGCTTGACTTATGATGGTAATGTTGAAACAGTAAAGCGGGTTTCTGAATTATGCTTTACGAATGGATGGGGACTGATTGAATTGATGGTAGAAAAGAGCTCTTTGGACGCCATATTTGCTAAATTGTCGAAGAAAGAAAAAAGTTGTAATGAGTAATAAATAAGAAATGGACAATTATGAAGAAAATATATAAAATAGCTAAGGCGGAGTTAGCCTTACTTTTCTATTCACCGGTAGCTTGGCTGATTTTGCTGGTTTTCACTTTTCAGATAGGGCTTGTAGCTGTAAATATTACCGAGCAGGTTATTCGCGGGATGGAACAGGGATACCGTTCCGCGTTTCTAACCAATACACTGTTGGCGGGACGTGACTCCATATTTGTTACGATGGCACAGTATCTTTACCTTTATATGCCTTTGCTTACTATGGGATTGATGAGCCGTGAGTATGCCAGTGGTACGATAAAACTATTATATTCGGCTCCGATTACGGCGAGGGATATCATTCTGGGAAAATTTTTTGGTATGATTGCGTATGGATTTATCCTGATGTGTATTGTGTTGATGCTGATTCTGGGATTCTCTTTCGGAATAAATGGATTTGACTACGATCAAATGTGGACCGGGCTGTTAGGACTGTATCTGTTGCTTTGTGCATATTCGGCCATAGGGCTTTTTGTTTCTACACTTACTTCATATCAAGTAGTAGCAGCAGTGGGTACATTAGTGGTGTTGGCGATATTGAATTTTTTGAATAAGATAGGGCAGGATATTACATTTGTACGGGATATCACATACTGGCTTTGCCTGGCCGACCGGTCTAATTCGATGATGGGAGGAATGTTATCCAGTGAGGACTTGGTTTATTATCTGATGGTAATTCTTCTTTTCCTGATGTTAAGTATTTTTAAGTTACAATCAACCCGTCAGACAGAGTCTGTACTGAAAACTTGTAGCAAGTATGTGGGGATTATAGCTTTGGTTATGTTGGTGGGCTATGTTTCTTCACGTCCGGTCTGTTTATACTATTGGGATGTTACTGAAACCAAAAGAAATACGCTGACTCCCACTAGTCAGGAAATTATGAAGAAGTTGGATGGTAATATGACAATTACTACGTATGTTAACTTCTTGGAGGATAATTATTATTTTGGCATGCCTACTTTTATGAATAATGATCTGGAACGGTTTAAGCAGTATTTGCGTTTTAAACCGGAGATTAAAATGAAATATGTGTATTATTATAAGAGTGCCAGTCCGGTGCTCAATGTGCAATATCCGGGGCTTTCGGATAAGGAACGGATGGAAAAGTTGGCTAGTATCCGTAATTTTAATCCAAAAATGTTTATCTCCGAAGAGGAGTTGCGTAAGACTATTGATCTTTCCGGTGAAGGGTATCGTTTTATCCGTGTCATAGAACGTGAAAACGGACAGAGGGCTTTCTTGCGTATATTTGATGATATTAAGAAGTTTCCGGGTGAAGCGGAGATGGGGGTTACCTTTAAGCGATTTACCACTCGGTTGCCGATTGTTGGTTTCTTGACAGGACATGGTGAACCGAGTGTTAAGGAAGAGTTGACTAAGGATTATAGTTTGTTTGCCAATACGAACACTTATCGTAATTCTTTGATCAATCAAGGATTTGATGTACAGGAAGTTTCCATTTCAGGAGAGAATGATATTCCTGATAATATTAGTATTTTGGTGATTGCTGATATGAAAACAGGACTTACGGATATGGAAAAAGACAAGTTGGATAGATATATATCAAGTGGCAGAAATCTGGTACTTTTGGGGCGTTCGCAACGGCAAGACCTGATGAATCCTTTACTGGAATCATTTGGAGTGAAACTTTTACCCGGTACTTTGGTACAGCCCTTTGGGGATAAACAGCCGGATGAACTGACGCTCACTCTTACAAAAGAAGCGGGTGCTATGTATAACGGCATACGGGAAATGTTATTAAAGAAACCATTTATTTATATGCAAGATGTTGCAGGTTTGGAATATGCTACAGATCGAGGATTTACAGTTCAAGAGCTTGCGCATACGGATACTATAACAACTTGGAATGAGATGGAAACGATTGATTTCGTGAATGATAGTGTGCGTTTCAATCCTAGTGCTGCCGAGGTGAAACGTAATTATCCTGTAGCATTAGCTTTGTCGCGTATGCTAAACGGGCAGGAACAACGAATCTTTATTGCGTCCAGTTCAACTGCTTTCTCTAATCAGGCATTGGCTAAGCTGGGAAAGGGGCAGGCAAATAGTACGTTTTTGATAGGAACTTTTTGTTGGTTGTCTCATGGAGAAGCACCAATAGATGTTAGTCGTCCGCTGGGATCAGATAATGATGTAACTATACAACATGACTCATTCCCATATATTCGTATCGTATGTCTGGGGATATTGCCGGGATTACTGCTCATCTGTGGTATACTAATATGGATATATAGAAAACGCCGTTAAAAAATTGCAATAATGAGAAAGGTATTGATTTTATTAGTATTGTGTTGTGCGGTAACAGTGCTGACAGTTCAGGCACAGATAGATATAAATCAAAAGTTGGCACATGATTCTATGACGGTTATCGGCAAACTGCCAAATGGAATTACTTATTATTTACGACATAACGAAGAACCGAAAGGTCGTGCGAGCTTCTATATCATCCGTAATGCAGGTGCATTGTTGGAGGAAGAAGAGCAAAACGGGTTAGCGCATTTTTTGGAACACATGGCATTTCAAGGTACAAAGAACTTTCCGGGGAAAGGTATTACTAGTGGACTGGAAAAGCATGGGGTCGCTTTCGGACGAAATATAAATGCATATACAGGGCATAATGAGACCGTATATAATATAAGTGAGGTGCCTACTATCAATGAGTCGTTAATTGATACATGTTTGTTGATTCTGCATGATTGGTCTTGTTATTTGACTTTAGATGGACAAGAGATTGACGATGAGCGTGGAGTGATTGTTGAAGAATGGAGAACACGACGTACACCTTCTTTTCGTATTCAAGCGCAGACGTTGCCCGTATTGTTAAAAGGGTCGAAGTATGCGGTACGTGATGTTATCGGATCGTTGGATGTTATTAAAAACTTTAAGTATCAGGCAATTCGGGATTTTTATCATAAATGGTATCGTACGGACTTGGAGGCGATAGCTATTGTGGGAGACATTGATGTCAAGGTGATGCAGGAGAAAGTGGAAAGACTTTTCTCTGCTATTCCGGCTGTGGAGAATCCTGAAGAACGTCCCTTTTTTACTATTCCGGATAATGAGGATACAAACTATGTACTTGCTACAGATAAAGAGGTTTCTCAGACTTCTATTGGTCTAGTGGTACGTTTCCGTAATGATATATCGGCTGAACAAAAGAATACGGTTGGTTATCTGAAAGACGGAATGATAAAGTCATTTTATAATAGTATGATGGCTGCACGTATCAGAGAATTAATGCAGCAAGAGAATCCTCCTTTTATAGGTGGCTCTATTGGAATTGCTGGAGTAGTGAGAGGCTATTTCAGTTATAATATCAATGTGTTGTCCAAACCGAATGAAGAAGCACTTGCTTGGGAGGCTATTTTGAGAGAAAACGAACGTGTAAAGCGTTACGGATTTAATGATAGTGAGTTGGAACGGGTAAAGACTAATATGTTGGCAGGCTTGGAGACTTCTTACAAACAGAAAGATAAGATAAGTAATGAAAGTTATATAAATGGGATCAAGAATCATTTTTTGGAGCAGGAGCCAATCATGGATTTTGAGGATTATTATGAATTAGCCAAGCAATTGATTCCGGTTATTACTGTCGAAGAGGTCTCTGCCAAGGCAAAGGAATGGAATATTACAACAAATCGTACGATTGTAGTTAGTGGACCGGCAGAAGGAGAGGTTTTTTTGACAAAGAAAGAAGTGCTTGCCATTATGGATAAGGTAGCGGGTGATAATTCTATTGTTCCTTATGAAGATAAAGTAGGAGAAACTTCTCTCATTAAAGAGCTGTTGAAGGGGGGGAAGATTGTGTCAACAAAGCGCATTCCGCAGTTTGATGCAATAGAATGGACGTTGGATAATGGTGCAAAAGTTGTGTTCCGAAAAGCTGATTATGAAAAAGACAATGTATTATTGGGTTCATATAGCAAAGGCGGAACTTCTTTATATGGTGTGGAGATGTTGGCGGCAGCAGAGAATGCTTCTAATATGGTCAGTTCTTTCGGAATTGCAGATTTTGACCCTGTGGCGTTGAGAAAGATGTTGACGGGAAAGGTTGCTGGTTGTAGTGTCTCTATTGGTGAATTCTCTGAATCAGTCAATGGTTCTTCTACTCCCAAAGATATGGAAACGATGTTACAGCTTTTGTATCTCCGCTTTGAAAAACCTCGCTTTGACCCGACTCTGTTCAACTCATTCATGTCTCGAAGTCGGTTACGTATTCCGCAGTTGGAAGGAAAGCCACAGAAGGTTATGCAGGATTCGGTTCGGATGATTATGAGTAATTATGATTCGCGTGTATTACTTTTTAATGATGCTTATCTTGATCAGATTACATTAGAAAAATTAAAGACTGTTTATTGTGATCGTATAAGAGACGCTAGTGACTTTCTCTTTTTTATTGTAGGCAATGTGGATGAAGATCAGGTGCGTCCGTTAGTGGAAAAGTATATTGGTTCGTTAAAATCAGAATACCGCAAGGAAACTTGGAAGGATAATAATGTCAGAGGGCCGAAAGGAAAAGTCGTAAAAAAGATTGGATTGAAATTGGAAACGCCCAAAACGACAGTTATGGTTCGATTTTCGAAAAGAATGAAGTACTCTGTTTATAATAGCCTTTGTAATACTGTATTGAAGAAAATACTTGCAATGAGGTATACCGAGAATATTAGAGAGAAAGAGGGAGGGACATATGGAGTCGTTGTACAGGCCGGAGTATCACGTATCCCTTATTCAAGTGCTTCAATGACCATGCAGTTTGATTGTGATCCGGAGAAAGCTGCATTTTTGAAATCATTGGTATATGGTGAAACAGAAAAGATTATGAAGGAGGCTCCCATGGCGGAAGAAATAAATAAAGTGATTGTTAATATGAAGAAGAATAGGGAACAATCCAAGAATCATAATAGTTACTGGATGAATGCTATTAGTAATTATTATATTGAGGGGGTGGATATTACTGATCCAAAGAATTTTGATGATATAGTGAATAAATTGAGTCCCAAAGATATCCAGCAATTTGCTAAAAAACTATTTAAGGGGGCGGATGTGGTTGATTTGGTATTTGAACCGGAGCAGTAACTTTCCCAGGCATTTTTATTGAACGGCTGACTGTGGATGAAACATATGAAAGTAGATTCCATGGTCAGCCGTTTTTTTACTAAGATTCCGGTGTGTAGACTTTAAATAACCAAAAAAGAGTAGAGAATGCGTTTCGTATTATTAGGCAACTAATAATAATATTTGTATTTTTGCGGCAAATATAACGTAGAACTATGACTAAATTAAGTGTAAACATAAACAAGATTGCTACACTAAGAAATGCTCGCGGGGGAAATGTGCCCGATGTAGTAAAGGTGGCGCTTGATTGTGAATCTTTTGGTGCTGATGGTATCACCGTTCATCCCCGTCCTGACGAGCGTCACATTCGTCGTTCGGATGTATATGATTTGCGTCCTCTGTTGCGGACAGAATTCAATATTGAAGGTTATCCGTCCCCGGAATTTATTGACTTAGTGTTGAAAGTAAAACCTCATCAGGTTACTTTAGTTCCCGATGATCCTTCACAGATCACCTCCAATTCCGGTTGGGATACGAAAGCAAATCTGGAATTTCTGACTGAAGTTCTCGATCAATTTAACAGTGCCGGCATCCGTACTTCCGTTTTTGTAGCGGCTGATCCTGGAATGGTGGAATATGCGGCAAAAGCAGGGGCGGATCGTGTCGAACTGTATACAGAACCTTATGCAACAAACTATCCTAAGAATCCGGAAGCGGCCATCGCTCCTTTTATCGAAGCTGCGAAGACTGCCCGTAAACTGGGGATCGGATTGAACGCCGGTCATGATTTAAGTCTGGTGAATTTAAATTATTTCTATAAAAACATTCCTTGGGTGGATGAAGTGTCTATCGGACATGCGTTGATTAGCGATGCACTGTATCTGGGACTCGAACGTACCATTCAGGAATATAAAAACTGTCTACGCTCATGAATGCAATGATCTTGTTAGCCCAAGGGGCTATGAATATGGCCGACTCACTGGCTACTGCCAACCCCGTGCTGACGGAGGTAAACACTCCTGAAATGAACATGCTTGATATGGCTGTCAAGGGTGGATGGATTATGATTGTGCTGGGCGTACTGTCGGTTGTCTGCTTCTATATCCTGTTTGAACGTAACTATATGATTCGCAAGGCAGGAAAAGAGGACCCCATGTTTATGGAACGGATTAAAGACTATATTCATAGTGGAGAGATCAAAGCGGCTATTAACTATTGCCGCACGATGAATACTCCTTCGGCACGTATGATAGAAAAAGGAATCAGCCGTTTGGGACGTCCTATTAACGATGTGCAGGTAGCTATTGAGAATGTGGGTAATATTGAAGTTGCAAAGCTGGAAAAAGGACTGACTGTGATGGCAACTATTTCCGGAGGCGCTCCGATGCTCGGATTTCTCGGTACGGTGACCGGTATGGTACGTGCTTTCTACGAAATGGCGAATGCCGGAAGCGGAAACATTGATATCACTTTGCTTTCCGGAGGTATCTATGAAGCTATGATTACAACGGTCGGTGGTCTGATTGTCGGTATCATCGCTATGTTTGCCTACAATTATCTGGTGATGCTGGTAGACCGTGTGGTAAATAAAATGGAATCTCGTACAATGGAGTTCATGGACCTGTTGAACGAGCCTGCAAAATAATTCGCAGATGGGATTAAAAAGAAGAAATAGAGTATCGCCCAATTTCAGCATGGCCTCCATGACGGATGTCATCTTCCTGTTGCTGATATTCTTTATGATAACCTCTACGGTGGTGTCGCCCAATGCCATCAAGGTATTGTTGCCTCAAGGCAAGCAGCAGACTTCGGCCAAACCGCTGACAAGAGTGGTTATCGATAAGGACTTGAATTTCTATGCCGCTTTCGGCAATGAAAAAGAGCAGCCGGTGGCGCTGAACGATCTGACCTCTTTTTTGCAGAGTTGTGCAGAGAAGGAACCGGAAATGTATGTGGCATTGTATGCGGATGAATCGGTACCTTACCGTGAGATTGTAAGGGTATTGAACATTGCAAACGAGAATCATTTTAAGATGGTGCTGGCTACCCGCCCGCCTGAAAAAAAATAAGAAACAATGGACAGAAGAAAAAAGGGTGAATACATAGGAGCGCTCGGTGCACTATTGGTGCATGTGGCAGTGATTGCTCTTTTGATTCTGGTGAGCTTTACTGTCCCCCAACCGGATGAAGATGCAGGTGGAGTGCCCGTGATGCTGGGGAATGTGGACGCAGCGAGCGGTTTTGATGATCCTTCTCTGGTAGATGTGGATATTATGGATGAAGATGCGGCAGCACCGCCTGCAGAAACAGAACCGCAACTTCCTTCGGAACAGGATTTACTGACACAGACTGAAGAGGAAACGGTCACTTTGAAACCTAAAGCGGAAGAACCGAAAAAAGAAACGGTGAAACCTAAAGAGGTGGTCAAGCCGAAAGAGCCGGTGAAGAAGCCGGAAAAAACGGAAGCGGAAAAAGCTGCGGAGGCGAAACGACTGGCGGAGGAAAAAGCGGAACGTGAACGTAAAGCTGCCGAAGAGGCTGCTAAAAAGAGGGTGGCCGGTGCGTTCGGAAAAGGAGCGCAAATGACAGGTAATAAAGGAACAGCAGATAGTGGCACGGGAACCGAAGGTAGCAAAGAAGGTAATTCTTCTACCGGAGCGAAGACCGGAACTGGTGGTTATGGAACATTTGACCTTGGCGGACGTTCTTTAGGTACGGGTAGTTTGCCGAAGCCTGTATATAACGTGCAGGAAGAAGGACGTGTAGTGGTGAATATCACCGTGAATCCCGCAGGACAAGTAGTGTCGACCAGCATTAGCCCTCAAACGAACACTGTAAACTCTGCTTTACGTAAAGCAGCGGAGGATGCAGCTAAGAAAGCCCGTTTTAATACGATCGATGGAGTGAATAACCAGACAGGGACAATCACCTATTATTTTAACTTGAGATAGTATCATTAACCAAATATATTAAGCATTATGGGAACTGTATACGCTTTTTTTGCAGATGGTTTTGAAGAAATTGAAGCCTTTACTGCTATTGACACGTTGAGACGTGCCGGACTGAATGTAGAAATCGTATCCGTTACACCGGATGAAATTGTAGTGGGAGCACATGATGTATCTGTTCTTTGCGATATCAATTTCGAGAATTGCGATTTCTTCGATGCTGAACTTTTGTTGTTGCCGGGAGGAATGCCGGGAGCTGCTACACTTGACAAGCACGAAGGATTGCGTAAATTGATCCTTGATTTTGCTGCAAAAGGTAAACCTATTGCTGCCATTTGTGCTGCTCCGATGGTGTTGGGTAAACTGGGACTGCTGAAAGGAAAGAAGGCTACCTGTTATCCGAGTTTCGAACAATATCTGGACGGTGCCGAATGTGTAAATGCACATGTCGTACGTGATGGAAACATCATTACGGGTATGGGACCGGGTGCTGCTATGGAATTTGCCTTGGCAATCGTTGATCTGTTGGCAGGTAAAGAAAAAGTAGGCGAACTGGTAGAAGCGATGTGCGTTAAACGCTAAACCGCCCATGAAGAAATATGTAATCATTGTCGCCGGTGGAAAGGGCTTGCGAATGGGAAGTGATCTCCCCAAACAATTCCTTCCCATGGGTGATAAACCTGTGTTGATGCATACCCTGGAAGTCTTCAGGAGATATGACGAGACACTTCAAATCATATTGGTGCTTCCGCAGGAGCAACAAAGTTTCTGGAAGCAACTTTGTGATAAACATCATTTTACGGTGAAACATGTCCTTGCGGAAGGAGGTGAAACACGTTTCCATTCCGTAAAGAATGGGCTGGCATTGGTGCAAGAGCCGGGATTGGTGGGGGTGCATGATGGAGTACGCCCGTTTGTATCAGTGGAAGTGATTCGCCGTTGTTATGAGTTGGCAGAGGTGCAGAAAGCCGTGATTCCTGTGGTGGATGTAGTAGAGACACTTCGCCATTTGACAGATGCCGGAAGTGAAACAGTCAGCCGGATGGATTACAAACTGGTGCAAACGCCGCAAGTGTTCGATGTAGAGTTGCTGAAACAAGCCTACGCACAGGAATTTACCCCCTTCTTTACAGATGATGCTTCCGTTGTGGAAGCGATGGGAATGCCCGTTTATCTGGCAGAAGGCAACCGTGAAAATATAAAAATAACAACTCCTTTCGATTTAAAAGTGGGGAGTGCTCTTTTATAAATGTTTGATTTAGCCACACGCGACATAAAATTTATCTCCGGTGTAGGCCCTCAAAAAGCCGCTGTATTAAATAAGGAGTTGGAAATCTACTCCTTGCACGATTTAATTTATTATTTCCCTTATAAATATGTTGACCGGAGCCGCATCTATTACATTCATGAAATAGATGGCAATATGCCGTATATTCAGTTGAAAGGAGAAATCCTCGGTTTTGAGACTATTGGTGAAGGACGGCAACGCCGTCTGACAGCGCATTTTTCGGATGGCACAGGAGTCGTTGATTTGGTGTGGTTTCAAGGCATAAAGTACATCTTGGGAAAGTATAAACTTCACGAGGAATATATCATCTTTGGCAAACCGACTGTTTTCAACGGACGTATCAATGTGGCGCATCCCGATATAGATAAACCGGATGATTTGAAACTTTCCTCGGTGGGACTGCAACCTTATTACAGTACGACGGAGAAGATGAAACGCAGTTTCCTCAACTCTCACGCGATTGAGAAGATGATGGCAACGGTGATTCAGCAGATACAGGAACCTCTGCCTGAAACACTTTCTCCCAAGTTGCTGACGGAGCATCATTTGATGCCTTTGACGGAAGCGCTCCGGAATATCCACTTCCCGACCAATCCCGATGTCCTTCGTCGGGCACAATACCGTCTTAAATTTGAAGAACTGTTTTATGTTCAGTTAAACATTCTCCGATATGCCAAAGACAGGCAGAAAAGGTATCGTGGATACATCTTTGAAAGAGTGGGAGATGTGTTCAATACATTTTATGCAAAGAATCTTCCTTTCCAACTGACGGGTGCGCAGAAACGGGTATTGAAAGAGATACGGAACGATGTCGGCAGTGGCAGGCAGATGAATCGTCTTTTGCAGGGAGATGTAGGAAGCGGAAAAACACTGGTTGCCTTGATGAGTATGTTGCTGGCATTGGATAATGGCTATCAGGCTTGTATGATGGCACCTACCGAAATCCTGGCAAACCAGCACTACGAAACCATCAAGGAATTGCTTTTTGGCATGGACATTCGTGTTGAGCTACTGACAGGTTCTATTAAAGGAAAAAGGAGAGAAACGATTCTGACCGGATTGCTGACCGGAGATGTGCAGATATTAATAGGAACCCATGCCGTTATTGAAGATACTGTCAATTTCTCCTCTTTAGGTTTCGTCGTGATTGACGAACAACATCGTTTTGGCGTGGCTCAACGTGCCCGTCTTTGGAGTAAGAATGTTCAACCTCCGCATGTACTTGTAATGACTGCCACTCCCATTCCCCGTACGTTGGCGATGACCTTGTATGGCGACTTGGACGTGTCTGTGATTGATGAACTTCCTCCCGGAAGAAAACCGATTACTACCATCCATCAATTCGACAATCGCCGGGAAAGCATGTATCGTTCGGTGCGTAAGCAGATCGACGAAGGACGTCAGGTTTATATTGTCTATCCGCTGATTAAAGAGAGCGAAAAGATTGATTTGAAGAATCTTGAAGAAGGATATCAGCATATTCTGGAAGAGTTTCCGAAGTGTACGGTTTGCAAAGTGCATGGCAAAATGAAGCCTGCCGAGAAAGACGAACAAATGCAACTTTTTGTTTCGGGTAAAGCACAGATCATGGTAGCTACCACCGTCATCGAAGTGGGAGTGAACGTTCCGAATGCTTCGGTGATGATTATAGAAAATGCAGAACGTTTCGGGTTATCGCAGTTACATCAGTTGCGCGGCCGGGTGGGGCGTGGAGCAGAACAGTCTTATTGTATTCTGGTGACGAATTACAAGTTGACGGAGGACACCCGGAAGCGATTGGAAATCATGGTGCGCACCAATGATGGCTTTGAAATAGCAGAAGCCGATTTGAAATTGCGTGGTCCCGGTGATCTTGAAGGTACACAGCAAAGTGGCATTGCTTTCGATTTGAAGATTGCGGATATTGTCCGCGACGGGCAACTGTTGCAATACGTTCGTGCTATAGCTGAAAGTATTGTAGAACAAGACCCTGCAGCACAAAGTCCGGAGAACGAAATCTTATGGCGACAGCTTAAAGCCTTACGGAAAACGAATGTTAACTGGGCTGCCATAAGTTGAAAAACGGTTAAACATGCAGTTTATTTGCGTAAATGTGTTGCAAAACATATTTCGTCTCTATCCTCCCTATTTATAGGAGTTTAACGCCCTGATTGTCCCTTCTTTCCGTACTAAGCATCTGAAAAATAGTTAATAACTCCCTTGCCTTTTCATAGGAAAATACTATCTTTGGAGGAATTTTTTTAGTAAATGTATTGTTTAACCATTTGTAAAGTCGAGTATTATGCTTGAAAAAACGCTGGTCATTTTAAAACCGTGTACCCTTCAACGGGGATTGGTTGGTGAGATTACTCACCGCTTTGAACGTAAAGGATTGCGGTTGGCCGGCATGAAGATGGTGCAACTGACTGATGAATTGTTAAGCGAACATTATGCCCACCTTAGCGGCAAACCTTTCTTTCAGCGTGTGAAAGATTCGATGATGACAGCTCCTGTCATTGTTTGTTGTTTCGAAGGTGTGGATGCTATTCAAACAGTCCGTACGTTGGCGGGACCGACTAATGGACGTTTAGCTGCCCCAGGCACCATTCGTGGGGATTATAGTATGAGCTTTCAAGAGAATATAGTTCATACATCCGATTCTCCGGAGACGGCAGCTATTGAATTAACGAGATTTTTTAAACCGGAAGAAATATTCGATTACAAGCAGGCAACATTTGACTACCTGTACGCAAACGACGAATATTAATTGAATTGACAAAGAACGAATGAATTTTAGCATTATTAAAACAGGATTGGTCGCTGTTGCGGCTATGGTCAGTCTGAGCTCTTTCTCGCAAGACCTGATTGCCCGCCAAGCACCGATAGACAAGAAATTAAAATCAGTAGACTCTTTGGCCTTGCAGAAGCAAATCCGCGCCGAACAGTCCGAATATCCCGCCCTAAGTCTTTATCCAAACTGGAACAACCAGTATGTGCATGCTTACGGAAATGCTATTATCCCTGAAACGTATACAATCGACCTGACTGGTTTCCATATGCCAACTCCGAGTACTAAAATTACTTCGCCTTTCGGGCCTCGTTGGAGAAGAATGCATAATGGCCTTGACTTGAAGGTTAATATCGGTGATACAATCGTTGCTGCTTTTGACGGTAAAGTGCGTGTAGTGAAGTATGAGCGCAGAGGTTATGGTAAGTACGTTGTTATCCGTCATGATAATGGATTGGAAACTGTATACGGACACTTGTCTAAACAATTGGTTGAAGATAATCAGCTGGTGAAAGCCGGTGAACCGATTGGTCTGGGTGGTAACACCGGACGTTCTACTGGTTCGCATCTTCATTTCGAAACCCGCTTCCTGGGAATTGCCATTAATCCGATTTATATGTTCGACTTCCCGAAACAGGATATCGTTGCCGATACTTATACGTTCCGCAAAGCAAAAGGCGTGAATCGTGCAGGTTCTCATGACACTCAGGTGGCTGACGGTGCTATCCGTTATCACAAGGTGAAGAGTGGCGATACATTGTCCCGCATTGCTAAGTTACGGGGCGTATCAGTCAGCACGCTTTGCAAACTGAACCGCATCAAACCGACCACGACTTTGCGTATCGGACAGGTTTTGCGTTGTTCATAAAATAGATAGCTTATAAAACAGTAATACAATATCTTTAGAAGAGGGCACTTTAATATAATTTAGAGTGCCCTCTTTCTGTTTTTACTTAATTATTGTTACCTTTGCGCACTATTTGGAAGAAGATGAAAGATACCAAGCAACAATTTGAACATGTCATCGCCTTGTGCCGTGACTTATTTTCCAAGAAGCTGCACGATTACGGGCCTGCATGGCGTATCCTGCGTCCGGCTTCGGTGACTGACCAGATTTTTATTAAAGCCAATCGGATTCGTAGTATTGAGACCAAAGGAGTGACCTTGATTGACGAGGGAATCCGTGCAGAGTTTATTGCGATTGTCAATTATGGCATTGTCGGACTCATCCAGTTGGAGCTGGGGTATGCCGAATCTGCCGACATCAGCAATGAAGAAGCGATGGCTTTATACGATAAGTATGCAAAAGAGGCATTAGACCTGATGCTTGCCAAAAACCATGATTATGATGAAGCTTGGCGGAGTATGCGTGTCAGCTCTTACACAGACTTGATCTTGATGAAGATTTACCGTACCAAGCAGATTGAGAGCCTGGCCGGCAACACATTGGTGTCAGAGGGAATTGATGCCAATTATATGGATATGATTAATTACTCTGTTTTCGGACTGATTAAGATAGAATTTGAAGGATAAGAACTTACATATCATTCAGGAGGTAGTGGCGAATATGTGTCGCTTTCTTTTGGCGGCATCGTTCATCTTTTCCGGATTTGTAAAGGCAGTTGATCCACTGGGGTTCCAGTATAAGATACAGGATTATCTGACCGCATTCGGAATGGATTCCTGGTTTCCTTCATTCTTCCCTTTATTGGGAGGCATCACTTTATCAGCCATTGAGTTTTTTATCGGTATCTCCTTATTCTTTGCTACCAGAAGAACCTTGGCTACTTCATTGGCTTTGATGCTGATGATTTTCATGACACCACTGACTTTGTATCTTGCCATCTTTGATCCGGTTTCGGATTGTGGCTGTTTTGGAGATGCCTGGGTGTTGACAAACTGGGAGACATTCGGGAAGAATATAGTTCTGCTGTTTGCAGCAATGATGGCTTTCCGTCACAGAAGGATGCTGATTCGTTTTATCAGTGTGAAGATGGAATGGTTGGTTTCTCTCTATACGCTGTTTTTTGTGTTTACTTTGTCATTCTATTGTCTGGACCGTCTGCCTGTTTTAGATTTTCGTCCTTACAAGATCGGAAAGAATATTCTGGAAGGGATGACAATGCCCGAAGGAGCGAAACCGAGTGTATATGAAAGCATCTTTATCTTGGAAAAGAACGGAGAGAAGAAAGAATTTACGTTGGATAACTATCCGGATAGTACCTGGACATTTATCGACACGCGGACAGTCTTAAAGGAAAAAGGATATGAACCGGCTATTCACGATTTCTCTATGATTGATCTGAATACGGGTGAGGATATAACAGACGATGTATTGACGGATATAGGATACACCTTCCTGTTGGTTGCCCATCGGATTGAAGAGGCGGATGATAGTAACATTGATTTGATTAATGAGATATATGACTATTCGGTGGAGCATGGCTATAAGTTTTACTGCCTCACTTCTTCACCGGAAGAGCAGATCGAATTGTGGAAGGACAAGACGGGAGCCGAATATCCTTTCTGTCAGATGGATGATATTACATTAAAGACGATGGTTCGTTCCAATCCGGGATTGATACTGATTAAGAACGGAACAATTCTGAATAAATGGAGCGATGAGGATATACCGGATGAATATGTGCTGACGGACAAGCTGGAAAATCTGCCGTTAGGAAAGCAGAAAGTGAGCAGTGATACTCATACGGTGGGATATGTATTCTTATGGTTTGTTATTCCGTTGTTGTTAGTGCTCGGAGTGGATGTTTTGGTCGTTCGCCGCAGAGAACGGAAAAACGTGAAGCGGAAGCAACGAGAGGAAGAGGTGAAAAACAAAGAAATGGAAATAAAGAACCAAGGAATAGAAGAACGAGAATAAGAAATGAATGATAACGATCGACCCTCTGTAACGAACACTAATTTCAATCGTTCAATCGTCAATCGTCCAATCGTAAATTTATTAACCCTTTAAAATAAAAAACAAAATGAGAAAGAACATTGTTGCAGGAAACTGGAAAATGAACAAAACCCTTCAAGAGGGTATCGCTTTGGCTAAAGAACTGAACGAAGCATTGGCTAACGAAAAGCCTAACTGTGATGTAATCATCTGTACTCCGTTTATTCACCTGGCTTCTGTTACTCCGTTGGTAGACGCTGCAAAGATCGGTGTAGGTGCTGAAAACTGTGCAGACAAAGCATCAGGTGCATATACAGGTGAAGTTTCAGCTGAAATGGTTGCTTCTACAGGTGCAAAATATGTAATTCTGGGACACTCTGAACGTCGTGCATACTACGGTGAAACAGTTGCTATCCTGGAAGAAAAAGTAAAATTGGCTTTGGCTAACGGCCTGACTCCGATTTTCTGTATCGGTGAAGTGTTGGAAGAACGCGAAGCTAACAAGCAGAACGAAGTGGTAGCTGCACAGATGGAATCTGTATTCTCTCTGTCTGCTGAAGACTTCTCTAAGATTGTATTGGCTTACGAACCGGTTTGGGCTATCGGTACAGGTAAAACTGCTTCTCCTGAACAAGCACAGGAAATCCATGCTTTCATCCGTTCTATCGTAGCTGACAAGTATGGTAAAGAAATTGCAGACAATACTTCTATCCTTTACGGTGGTAGCTGTAAACCTTCTAACGCTAAAGAACTGTTCGCTAACCCGGACGTTGATGGTGGTTTGATTGGTGGTGCTGCTTTGAAAGTATCTGATTTCAAAGGTATCATTGATGCCTTCAACGCATAATTAAAACTTTTTTCAGGCACGGATTTCACGGATTACACGGTGTTTTTGTCTATGAAATCTTAAAAACCGTGTAGTCCGCGTAATCCGTGCCTAAATACTGTTTATTAAATGAAGAAAATAGCCTTACTTACTTTGTTGCTGGCTTTGGCAAGTGTTGGCATACAAGCGCAAAGTATTATCAAGAGTCTGGAACGTAACATTCCGGGGCAAGGAAAGGTGACTATCCATCAAGACCCTCGCATTGAGGCTCTCATAGGTATGGAACGTCCTGCAACAGGTGAACAGAAAGTAATAAAGACTTCCGGGTTCAGAATTCAGGCGTATGCCGGTAACAATACTCGTCAGGCGAAGAATGATGCTTATCATGTGGCATCACGTGTGAAAGAGTATTTTCCTGAATTGACGGTATATACTTCGTTCAATCCACCTCGTTGGCTTTGTCGTGTAGGTGATTTCCGTAGCATTGAAGAAGCGGACGCAATGATGCGTCGGTTGAAAGCTACCGGTGTGTTCAAAGAGGTTTCTATTGTAAGAGACCAGATCAATATCCCTTTATAATTGTATCATGTTAGAAAAAGAAGAAATTGTTTCTCCGAATCTGGAGGAGTTGAAGAGTCATTATCGTAGTATTATAACTTTGTTGGGTGAAGATGCCGAAAGGGAAGGGTTATTAAAAACTCCGGAACGGGTGGCTAAGGCAATGTTAAGCTTGACGAAAGGGTATCATATGGATCCTCATGAAGTGCTTCGTTCCGCTAAATTCCAGGAAGAATATAGTCAGATGGTGATTGTGAAAGATATCGATTTCTTCTCTCTTTGCGAACATCATATGTTGCCGTTCTACGGAAAGGCGCACGTGGCTTATATTCCTAACGGCTATATCACGGGGTTGAGTAAGATTGCCCGTGTAGTCGATATATTCTCTCATCGTCTGCAAGTGCAGGAACGCATGACACTGCAAATCAAAGAGTGCATTCAGGAAACCCTGAATCCACTGGGTGTAATGGTAGTGGTGGAAGCCAAACACATGTGCATGCAGATGCGTGGTGTAGAAAAACAAAACTCTATTACTACTACTTCTGACTTTACCGGAGCTTTCAATCAGGCAAAGACTCGTGAAGAGTTTATGAATCTGATTCAACACGGAACTTTGTAGAGAAGACCTCTAAAAAATGCGATTTTGTTCCAGCACCGGGGAACGTAGGCTTCGGCATCAATGAGGAGGGTGTGCGGCACCGGTGAAGGCATGGCTTCGCACCGATGAAGATTTATCGCAGAACAACCCGGTCTCCCAAGCGTTTTGCCATGATGCTTTGTACGGTTCTCAACTCATTATAGCGTTGCATAAGTGAGTCACATTTCTCATTATCATGGGCAAGAGCAGGATCTTGTAGGGCATAAAGCATGTGTTTTAATTCCTCTGTTACGATTGCATACTTGAAGTTAATCATTAACATCGGAACCAGTTCATAGAGCCGTTCTTCATCCGTCACGATCTTTTGGGACTTGGAGTGATATTTACTAAGCTGATAACGCACATTAATCAAGTCTACACTCAATTTACTGATTACCGGATCAGGATGTGCCAGGAAATAACGTTCGGCAATGAAGTTGGAATCGTGCATGTGTGCAGCAGCTTCCGATAACATTTGGCGGTGCAGCGGATTATGGAAGGCTAACTCATCCTCTTTCAGATCATTAACCACATATTCTATGACGGTTACCGGAATTTCATTTCCTTCTTCATCGGTCAGGTTACACATGATTTTCTCTCCATAACGAACTACCGCCTGTAATATCAGTCGCTCGAATTTGTAGAATTCCTGCCCTTCCTTTCCTTCCTGTGGAATAAAGGAAGCATAACTGTCTTCCTGCAGAGCAGGAGGAACATCTGTATATCCGCCATCCACTTCAGGAGGTAACGGAATATCTCCATTAGGCATTGGAACATCTTCAGGAGGTGTGCTACCCTGTGACATCATAGCTGTTCTTTCAGCCATCCGGCGTTCCCGTTCCGTTTGCTCGGCTCGCTTTTCCGCTTGAGTTTCCCGCCTCTTGGCAACTTCCGATACAAGCAGTTTGTCTTCTACATGAAGTAGTTGGGCACATTCTTTGATATAGACATCTCTAACAATCGCTTCCGGAATGACAGAGATACTTTGCACCAGGTTACCAATCAGTTCCGCACGCTTGATAGGGTCTTTTCCTGCATCCTCCAGCAATAAGTTCGTTTTGAAGCGGATAAAGTCCGTTTCATGTTCCGAGATGAAGGCTTGAAACTCCGTAGAGTTATGTTTACGGGCAAAAGAGTCCGGGTCGTCCCCATCGGGAAGAAGACAGACTTTGATATTCATCCCTTCCTCCAATAACATATCAATTCCCCGGATAGAAGCCTTGATACCTGCTGCGTCACCGTCATAAAGCACCGTCATATTGTTGGTGAACCGATGGATCATACGGATTTGTCCTGGAGTGAGGGCTGTTCCCGAAGAAGCAACCACATTCTCTATGCCGGATTGATGCATGGAGATCACATCCGTGTAACCTTCAACTAGAAAGCAGCGGTCTTGCTTTACAATAGCCTGTTTGGCGAAATATATACCGTATAATTCGTTGCTTTTGTGGTAAATTTCCGATTCGGGCGAATTGACGTATTTAACTTTAACCCCTTTCGTTGCACTGGCAAGTACACGTCCGCCAAAAGCCACCACTTTGCCGGAAAGCGTGTGGACAGGAAAGATAACACGTCCCCAAAAACGATCCCGTAACCGGTGGTCATCCGTTTCATAACAAAGTCCGGTCTTTACCAGATACTCTTTCTTATATCCTTTTTGGATTGCCTCTTTGGAAAATGCATCATGACTTTCGGTGCAGTAGCCTAACTGGAATTTTTCAATAATGTCATCGCGAAAGCCACGATTACGGAAATAGGCCATACCGATGCTACGGCCGTCTATATGATTCTTTAGTATATTCTGGAAATAATCGCGTGCAAAGTTGTTGACAATAAACAGACTTTCACGTTCGCTTTGCACAAACTTCTCCTCGTCGCTTAATTCCCGTTCCTTGATTTCGATATTATATTTCTTGGCAAGGTACTTCAATGCTTCCGGATAAGACATCTGCTCGTGCTCCATAATGAAATGCACGGCATTTCCACCTTTTCCACAAGCAAAACACTTGCATAATCCTTTGGCGGGAGAGACATAAAAAGAAGGGGTTTTATCACTGTGGAACGGACACAAACCGACGTAATTGACACCACGTTTGCGCAGGGTGACAAAATCTGAAACGACATCTATAATTTGTGCCGCATCTAATATCCGGTCTATGGTAATTTGATCTATCATTCTTTCTCCTGTGAATCCGTTTTTGCGGATACAAAGGTACACATAAAAAAATCCCCTGCAAAGAACTTTTTTGCAGGGGATCGTTAAATCTTGGCACCGGTATTGATTATTTAATCTTTTCCCGAATCTTCGTCAGATACTTTTTCATACCTTCCGCATCCTTGTTTTCGATGATTTCGAGAAGGTTTTTCAACTCTGTCCGGATATTAGTCACTTGTCCCGGAGTGCGTGGGTTGAACAGAATTTCCTGAAGCAGGTAATCATCTTCGTTTAGCAGCCCTTTGGCGATTGCCATGTGCTTTTTGAACGTAGTTCCCGGGGCTTCCTGATGTTTCATTACGGCAGCAAATACGAAAGTCGATACGAACGGAATAGAAAGCGAGTAGGCTACTGTTTCGTCGTGCTCATCGAATGTATATTCGAAGATGTTTAAACGCAATGTCTGATAGAGGTCTTTGAAGAATATTTTTCCCAGGTGGTCGCCTTCACTGATGATGATGGCATTTTCGCTGCTTAGATTGCTAAGACTTGCGAAAGTCGGGCCAAACATAGGGTGACTGGAAACGTAGCGGAAACCACTCTCTTCGTAGAACTTCTTTAGTCCGGTTTTTACAGAGGCAATGTCACTAATGATGCAGTCTTTCGGTAGTACAGGCAGTATTTTGCGAAAGGCATCCAACGTGTACTTTACTGTAGCGGCATTAATAACCAATTCCGGCTCAAATTCCTTAATTTCCTCCAATGTGGTGAAACGATACGTGTTATAGACGAAACGCAACTGGTGCGGGTTGACGTCGAACACGGCCGTCTCGTGTTGAAAGCTCAAAATATCAGTAAAGAAGGAGCCCATTTTACCGGCTCCAAGGATTAATATTCTCATAATGTTTATTATTTAGTGAGAGTGTGTCAAAACGCAGATTAACACAAATTATTGCAGAAATAATTTTATAAGTCGTTGATTAATATATCAATATAATTGAACTAATCTGCGATAATTTGCGTTAATCTGCGTTTTATTATTCATTATGACACACCTTCACTCTAACTACTTATTAATAATTTCCATCTGTTGACGAACTGATTCTTCGTGGATGGCTTCGAAAATCTTCTTCATAAACTCGCTGTCCATACCGCATTGTTCGCCCTGCGCGCCACGTTTTTCCAGAATCTCATTGTAACGTCCGGCTTGAAGAACTGTGATTCCGTGCTCTTTTTTGTAAGTACCGATTTCACGTGCCACACGCATTCTTTTTGCTAATTCCTGAATGATATTGTCGTCACATTCGTCAATCTGTTTACGGAGCTGTGCCAGACTTTCGGTAGATTGTGTTTCCGTACGGATTACCAACAGATTGAGGATATAGTCGAGTACGTCCGGAGTAACCTGTTGAGAAGCATCGCTCCATGCGCAATCCGGGTTGCAGTGGCTTTCTATAATCAGACCGTCGAAATTCAAGTCCATAGCCTGTTGGCAAAGCGGTGCAACTAACTCACGTTTTCCACCGATATGGCTCGGATCACAGAAAATCGGAAGATTAGGGATGCGACGGCGCAGTTCGATAGGAATATGCCATTGGGGAAGATTCCGGTAGAGCTTTTTGTCATAACTGCTGAAACCGCGATGGATAGCACCCAGACGCTTCAATCCTGCGTTATTGATGCGTTCCAGCGCTCCGATCCACAATTCGAGATCCGGATTCACCGGGTTCTTGACTAACACAGGGATATCAACACCTTTCAGTGCGTCAGCGATTTCCTGTACGGCGAAAGGATTGGCAGTGGTGCGTGCACCTACCCAAAGAATATCGATTCCCGCTTTCAGACATTCGTAAACGTGTTTGGCTGTTGCTACCTCCGTAGAAACATACATTCCAGTTTCTTTCTTCACCTCTTTCAACCAGGCAAGACCTTCTACACCGATACCTTCGAAACCTCCCGGTTTGGTACGCGGCTTCCAGATTCCGGCACGATATATTTTTTGTCCTTTAGCAGCCAGTTGTTTGGCTGTATCCATTACTTGTTCTTCCGTTTCTGCGCTACATGGGCCGGCAATGACAATTGGTCTTTTAGCCTCAATGCCCGGTAATAAAATTGATTCGAGTTCCATATTCTTATTTGTTTTTTATTCTTTTAATAACTTGTTTTTATTGAACTTATTCTGTCTCATCTTGCTGTCGTCCTCTCTTTGGAAGAGGTTAGATTCTTTTAATTCTTTCCAGTGCTTCCGCCAGCTTATTGTCCTTGCAACAAAGTGAGATACGAATATACCTTGCTCCGTTACTGCCGAAGATAAATCCCGGAGTGATAAACACTCTTGCTTCATGCAGCACCTTTTCTGTCAGTTCCTCTACATCCTTGCAGGAAGCAGGAATCTTCCCCCAGAGGAACATGCCTACTTGTTTCTCATCGTAGGTGCATCCCAATGCTTTCATGATCTCACCGGCAAGATGACGACGGTTGCGGTAATTCTTATTATTACCTTCATACCAGTCTGTTTCAGCCTCAAGGGCGGTAGCTGCAGCCAGTTGCATGGCACGGAACATACCGCTGTCGATATTGCTTTTCACCTTCAATATCCATTGTACGAATTCAGCATTCGATGCCAGCATACCAATACGCCAGCCCGGCATATTGTGGCTCTTACTCATAGAATTGAACTCGATGCAACAGTCTTTGGCTCCCGGTACACTTAGGATACTGATAGGCTTTTCGTTCAGAATGAAGCTGTATGGATTATCATTCACAATTACGATATTCTTGCGACGGGCAAAATCAACGAGACGTTCATAGATTTCCGGAGTTGCATTGGCTCCCGTCGGCATGTTGGGATAATTGGTCCACATCAGTTTTACGCGACTAAGATCCATTTTTTCCAGTGCCTCGAAGTCAGGCATCCAGCCATCCTCTTCTTTCAGGTCGTAGTTGATAACTTCCGCTCCGAGTATTTTACTCAAAGATGTATAGGTCGGGTATCCCGGATTCGGGACTAGCACCTGCTCACCCGGATTGACGAATGCCAGCGTAACATGGAGAATTCCTTCTTTCGAGCCGATTAAAGGCTGTATCTCCGTATTCGGATTCAGTTCCACTCCATACCAGCGTTGATACCAGGCAGCGAAGCCTTTGCGTAGTTCGGGGATACCTACATACGGTTGATAACCGTGTCCGTTGGGATCATGAGCATTGTTGCACAATGTTTCGATGGTTTCCCTTGAGGGAGGCATATCAGGACTTCCGATACCGAGGCTGATAACATCCTTTCCCTCTGCATTCATCTGTGCTACCTCTTTTAGCTTCTTTGAGAAGTAGTATTCGCTAACACTTGCCAATCTGTCGGCAGGAGCGATTTTATACGTTTGACTTTCCTTCTGCATATTCGCCTAATAATTTAAGTTCTTTGGTTAATGGAGTGATTGCAGCAATAGACTGCTTGTATCTTAGATAATCGTTGAAAGCTACATCTACGTAAAACTGGTATTCCCATTCCCGTCCGATGATAGGCAACGATTGAATTTTGGTCAGATTGATATTATAGAACGATAGAATGGATAAAACCTGTGACAGGCTGCCTTCCGTGTGTGGAAGAGTGAATACAATACTTGCCTTGTTGGTTGCATTGGCATGATGTTGGCGGAGTTCGTCTACTTGCCAGGGATCGGCAACAACCAGAAAACGGGTGAAGTTGTGCTTGTTCGTTTCGATACCTTCCTGAAGGACTTTCATGCCGTAACGTTCGGCTGCTGCTTTGGAGCAGATGGCAGCGTGTCCTTTCAGATTTTCATTCTTGATGATTTCTGCGCTGCGGGCCGTATCTTCACCTTCCACCACTTTCAACTGCGGATGTTGATTCAGAAATTCGCGACACTGCATCAGGGCGATAGGGTGGGAGTTGACTTCTGTCAGATCTTCCCAGTTCTCATCGGGGAGACAGACAAAGCTGTGCGAGATGCGCAGTTTGTATTCACCGATAATCTGTGTGCCGCTTTGTCTCAACAATTCATTGTTGTGCAACAAACTTCCCGCAATCGTATTCTCGATGGCTAGCATTCCGATGACCTGGCTGTCTTTCCGTATCGAAGTAAACACGTCTTCGAAGTTGGCACAACAGATTAACTCTATTTCTTCTCCCTCGAAGTACTTGTGTGCGGCGATATCATGATATGAGCCGAGTGTTCCTTGAATTGCTATCTTTTTCATTGTTCTAAATATATTATATAAAAAAATCCCGCGTCCATATTGGAGCGGGATTCATATGATTGATTTCTCTATTCAGTCCTTAAGCATCACTGTCACTTGATACATACAAACTCCCGCTCTACTTTGTTGCTAAAGTAAAAGTAAAAAAAGAAGTAATATGCATAAGTAAATGATTTCATTCGAATCTATCTTTTTTGCTTTGGTTTTTAATTCTGGGGCAAAAGTAATAATTTTCTGTTAGATGCAAACAAAAAACGATACTTTTTTTGTTTTCTTGCTTAAAATACATGAAAAGGATACTTAAAAGATGCCGGGAAGTGCTTCAGGCTTTGGTCCCAGGTTCTTGAATTCCCCATTCAGGTTAGCTTCATCCTTCGGATTCAGTTCCAGAGATTTCTTCATGTCCTCTACAGAACCGTCCTTATCACCATTCAGTAATTTAGCACGTCCACGTTCTTTGTAGGCTTCTGCAAAGTTCGGATTCAGCTCGATGGCTTCATCAAACAGGCCGATGGCTTCCGTCAGTTTTTTCTGGTTGATATAAAGTTGTCCTAAATAAAGGTACGCCTGTTCGTTGAACGGATTTATTTCTGTCACCAGTTTGTAGTCTTCTTCTGCCTCTTCGTCCTTACCGTCTGCTTCTTTCACTTTTCCGCGCAGGAGCATAGCAGTCTCTTCTTCCGGATTCTGGGCGAGCACAGCATCTATATCCTCCATCATTTCTTTATACTGTTTCAGGTTCATCAAAGCTTCCGCGCGTAACAGGCGAGCTTCAATGAAATCATCTTTCAAAGTGATTGCTTTGGTGAGATGGGCAATAGTCATCAGGTCGTCATCCTGTCCCTTGCGGGCCTTCCCTAACAGATAATGAGCCACGGCATTTCCTTCTTCGATGGCAATCGCTTTATTGGCAGCTTCTTCCATTGCCTGATAATCTTCTTGGATGAAGCATACATTGGCCAGTGTCAGGAAAGTACTTGTGACATCAGGTTCCATAGCAGCCATCTTTTCCAATAATTCGCGGGCCTTTGCCGTTTCCCCCATCTGGATATAGAGTTGGCTAAGATAGCCCATTGTTTCAAACTCTTCCTTGATGGCAAGAGCTTCAATAAAACATTTTACTGCATAATCCGGACGTCCCATGCGTTGCGCACGTAAACCGTCGTATTTGAAGATCTCGAAATTTTTCTGATCGTTTTTCTGTTTTTCACTTTCCGGAGTTTCCGACTTACCGGAGAAGAAAGATTTAAAAAAGTTCGGCATGGTGTGTTATTTTTGAGTTACCTTGCAAAGGTAGTAACTTATTTTGAAATATGTATCATTCCATCCTGCATCTTCCATTCGCCTTCCTCCAATAAATATTGGATGACTTCGCTGATGCTCTCTTTCTCCGCTTCTATCTTATCGGCTATTTCTACCGGTGTCAGCGGTTTCTGGGTAAGTAATTCTGATATTTTCTTTTTCAGTTCCTCGAAATCGAAAGAATTCTCGGTCAGGGCACCAGTTGCACGGTGACTAAGACAAACATCGCATTGTCCGCAGTTGTGCTCGTTCTTCTCTCCGAAGTAACGGAGCAGCATCCGGCTCCGGCACACATTCTCCGAAGTGACATACTCTTCCATCGCTTTGATGCGGGCTTCATACCGGGCTTTGCGTTCTTCGTAGACGGAAGGAGGAATATGCACAAAACGAAGTTCCTGCCGTTCGCGGGTGTATATAATATAAGGTGTCTTTTTGTGCGGGATGTAATCCACGATGCGACGTTTGGTAAGCGTGACCAGTATATTGTAAATTTGTTCACGGGTCAGTCCGGTACGTATGGACAGGGTTGCTTCGCTGATATAGGCATAGTCGGTGAATACTCCGGTGTAAGAGCGGAGAATCGTCTGTATCAGTGCTTCGGCTTCCGTTCCCATTTCCCGCAATTTGTATAGTTCGTCCCGGCGAATCGTGAAAAGAATACGGGAGGCATTATCCTGTTCGTCCGTATATTCCAGATAACCGGCTTGAGTCAGTATTTTCAGTGCACTGTCCACCGGAACCGGGAAGTATTTGAACTTCCGGCAGAACTCTTCCAGATTAAATTCGCGGACACATTGGAAACCGTCGCCCATTGCCATCTGATAGTAATACTGCAGATGTTCGTAGACACTGAGAATATACTCCTTGTCGGGAAAAGTATCCACAACGCGCCTGTGCAGCGTCGTTCTGTCCGTTTTGGTGTATAAGATCACAGCATACGCTTTTTCACCGTCTCTTCCTGCACGACCGGCCTCCTGGAAGTAAGCTTCGAGAGAGTCGGGGAGATCGAGATGCAATACGATGCGCACGTCGGGTTTATCAATCCCCATTCCAAAGGCATTTGTCGCTACCATTACACGAACTTCTCCGCTTTGCCAGCGTTTTTGCCGGAGGTCTTTTACGGCATTATCCAGTCCGGCGTGATAGAAGTCGGCGGTAATATCTTCGTTTACCAGTAACTCGGTGATTTCTTTGGTGCGTCGTCTGTTGCGGACATAGATAATGGCACTGCCAGGTATCTTTCGTAAGATATGCAACAGCTCTTGAGTTTTGTTATCCGTTTGCCGGACGATATATGCCAGGTTTTTCCGTTCGAAACTCATGCGGAAAACATTCTCTTCACGGAACTCCAAACGGGCTTGAATATCCTTCACTACTTCCGGAGTGGCGGTGGCTGTAAGTGCCAGTACCGGAATTCCCGGTAGCAATGTCCGTATTTCGGCAATTTTCAGGTAAGCAGGACGGAAGTCATATCCCCATTGTGAGATACAGTGACTTTCGTCGACCGTAATCATGGAGACTTTCATTGATCGCAGTTTGGCACGGAATATGTCCGTGTCCAGACGTTCCGGAGAAATATAGAGGAATTTATAATTACCGAAGATGCAATTTTCAAGAGCAGTGAGAATCTCCTGCCGTGTCATGCCTGAATAGACGGCAAGCGCCTTGATGCCGCGTTTACGCAGGTTTTGCACCTGATCTTTCATCAGGGCGATGAGAGGAGTAATGACAATGCAAATCCCTTCCTGGGCGAGAGCAGGCACTTGAAAAGTGATGGACTTACCGCCTCCGGTCGGCATAAGTCCCAGTGTATCTTTGCCTTCGCCGATACTGGTGATGATCTCCTCCTGCAAGTCGCGGAAGGAGTCATATCCCCAATATTGTTTTAATATCTCCTGATACTTATTCAATCGGCTTTATATCCTCGATTTGAAGTTGTACTTCACCACGCTTGTGCGTGTTTTCTTCAATGGTGTAACAGATGTCGAACGAGCGTTTCGTTTTGATATAACGTACGTGTGAGCTCTGTCCGAACGCGATACCGTTCATTACATTATTCGATTTATTATCGACCAGTTCGAGTTTGATATGTTCCTGATCGCGTCCCACCACTTTACTTGTTCCGTAGTCATAGACATGGTGAGTGCAGAAAATAGGTTTCGTGTTATCAGGACCGAAAGGATTAAACTTTTTCAGGTCGTTGAAGAACTTTGACGAAATATCCCTGAAATCAATTTCAGCATCAATTTCGATCACAGCACTGGTTTGTTCCGGCAAGATATGCTGTGAAACGTATTCTTCGAACCGTTTGGTAAAGGCATTCACGTTTTCCACTTTCATCGACAGTCCGGCGGCGTATGTATGTCCCCCGAAGTTTTCCAGCAGGTCGCGGCAATGCTCGATTGCTTTATATACATCGAAGCCGGAAACTGAACGTGCGGAACCTGTTGCCATATCATCCGTCCGGGTCAGTACCACGGCAGGGCGGTAGTACACTTCTGTCAGACGGGAAGCTACGATGCCGATCACGCCTTTGTGCCATTCTTCGTTGTAGAGCACGATGGAGCGGCGATCCGCTAATCCTTCCAGATTGGCAACGATGTTGTTTGCCTCTTCCGTCATACTCTTGTCGAGGTCTTTCCGGGTTTCGTTGTACTGGTTGATTTGTCCGGCTTTCTCAAGTGCTACCGAGAAATCTTTTTCCGTCAGCAGGTCTACGGCTTCTTTTCCGTTTTGAATACGTCCTGATGCATTGATGCGCGGTCCGATTTTAAACACAATATCGCTGACGGTGATTTCCTTTTCAGAAAGTCCGCATACGTCGATAATAGCCTTCATACCAATGCTCGGGTTACTGTTCAGTTGCTTCAGACCGTGGTAGGCGAGGATACGGTTTTCACCCATAATCGGAACGATGTCCGATGCAATACTCACAGCTACAATATCCAGCAAAGGAATCAGGTGGTGGAACTCGATACCGTTACTGATAGCGAATGCCTGCATAAACTTGAAACCGACTCCACAACCGGAAAGGTGAGTGTACGGATACGTATTGTCCAGGCGTTTGGCATTCAGAATAGCTACGGCAGGCGGAAGCACATCATCCGGTACATGATGATCGCAGATGATGAAATCAATCCCTTTCTCTTTGGCATAAGTGATTTCTTCTACTGCTTTAATTCCACAATCGAGTACAATAATCAGTCCTACACCGGTTTCTGCGGCATAGTCCACTCCTTTTTTAGAAATGCCATACCCTTCATTGTATCGGTCGGGTATGTAATAATCAAGGTTCGAATAGAACTGTTGAATAAACTTGTAGACCAATGCTACGGCAGTAGTACCGTCTACGTCATAATCTCCATAAATTAGAATACGTTCTTTCTTTCCCATCGCCCTGTTCAGACGTTCCACTGCAATATCCATATCCTTCATCAGGAACGGATCATGCAGGTCGGGCAATTGCGGGCGGAAAAACTTCTTGGCATCTGCTGCCTTCGTAATTCCCCGCTGCACCAAAAGTTGTCCAAGTATCGGGCTAATCCCTAGTTCCTGGGCCAATGTCTGGCTTGTCTCTGCCTGTTCGGGTGTAATGGGTCGATAATTCCATTTGTGATTCATTTTATATATTGTTTTTTCTTTTTCTTTTCTCAAGGGTCGGAAAGGCACTTCTTTCCAACAAGGGGTAAAAGTACGAAAAAAAGCGGAAGTGTATAGTAGATAAGACGAAAATATTTCAAGACCATAGAAAACGAAGACAGGAAAAACGCCACCATATTAAAAGTAAGAAGCTGCCACAAGTTGGCTTAAGGGGCTACTGGTCATTCTGTATCGGAAGTCGTCGGAGGATATTGATTATCTGGATAGTAGAGAAGGACCGATAGAGAAAATGGAGTGAGAGAGTGGAAAAGTACGGGAATCTTTGGATGAATGTCGATTATTGACTAGCTTTAGCGGCTTAAATGATTCATTTCTCTGTCTATGATAAAAAGAAACCTGTTAATTGCTATCTTGATTTTATGCTCTATCGGAATAATAAAAGGGCAAACAGTATCGGATTCACTGGCAATTGTCTCTGCCCAATGGAAGGTGGAAAGTCCTCAAAAAGGACTTATTCATAAGTATGCTTCTATCCCCCGATTGTATCAGGGACCCCAGTCTGTTAGTCTAATAGAAGTTGATCCCGGCGCAGGCTTGAAAGTTGATGTAGCGGTTTCGGGTGAAATGAAGGAGACGAGTCGGATTGCTTCTGAACATCATGCCATTGCAGCCATTAATGGTTCTTACTTTGATATGAAGCGGGGAAATTCGGTTTGTTTTCTGAAAGTTGGTGACCAGGTCGTTGATACGACCACTTTGAGTGAATCTAAATGGCGTGTTACTGGAGCCATACATCTACATAAGGGAAAAATGAAGTTAATTCTCTGGAACAGGCAGATAGAAAAGGAATATAAGGAAGAAACGGGTACAGTATTAGCTTCCGGTCCGTTAATGTTGAAAGACGGACAGGTTTGCGACTGGAGCTCCTGTAATGCGAATTTTATCCGAAACAAGCATCCTCGCAGTGCTGTTGCTACTACTAAGGATGGAAAAATACTGTTGATAACGGTAGACGGACGTTTTCCTGAACAAGCAGGAGGAGTGAATATCCCGGAATTGGCACATCTGATCCGGGTTTTAGGAGGTGAGGATGCATTAAATTTGGATGGAGGTGGATCTACTACTCTTTGGTTGTCCGGTGCATCGGATAATGGAGTCGTTAATTATCCTTGTGACAATGGGCGGTTTGACCATGCCGGAGAACGGAAAGTTCCTAATATTCTTTATATAACGCATCAATAACGTTTCCATTATTCTTCATTGTATTTAAGGTCTTTCAGTGCATAGATTAAGACTTTTCAGTGCAGAAACTAGTGACTTTTTGTGCAGTCGGGTAGTCGTCCCGTTGTAACGGGACAATGGGCACTTTGTAAAAAGACGAATGTCACCTTATAAGGTGACATTTATCATTCTATAAGGTGACTAGCTATCTCCAAAAGGATGAAAATTACTAAAGATACAAAATTAATTAGTGAAAAGCAATAGTAGGGCAAGAAATTTATCTGTATTGCAAACAGACTTAGAATTCAAATCCGAATCTAATACCTACTCCATATAACCTCATACTTGTATTTTTATTGTTTATAGTTTCTTGAGTGCGCTATAGATAGAGCCTGCCCAATAGTTGCGCAATCCGAAACCACGTGCCTTGCCGTCGGTGATCCATTCTTCAATGATTTCCTTTGTTTCGGTATTGAAGAATACGACTTCATACGTACCTCTATTGTTTGATTTGTCCAGGAACTGTGCGATAAACACCATACCTACTCCGGGTGTTTTCTGGATAGGCAATGCGTTGATGGCTGCTTTGATTTGCTCTTTACTAAGAGTATATTCTCTTTTAGCAGTCATTAGCTCGGACAGATCGATGTTTTCGTTCACCTGATTAACTGCATCCAGTGAAATCTCTGTCACCTCTTTTTTTAATTGTTTTCCTATGTTATACTTCTTAGCTTCTGTGATGAACAGCTCATTGATGCGTCTGAAAGCATCTTTGAATTGTACCGGTGATTCATCTGCACCGAAAATCTTTACTTGGGAGTAGTCTACCCCATAGAACTTAATAGACTGAATGTCTTTCAATGCACTCTTGCCTTGTCCGAAACAGAACAAGCTCGTGCTCAAGAATAAGAATAGAATAAGTTTTTTCATATACGTTAATGTTAAAGTGATATAGTTGGTTACTAACTTCCAAAAGTAGAAAATAATTATCGTAAATCAATGAATTTTATCGTTTTTCGACTCATTGGAGGCATTTGTATCTTGGCAATGTACTCTGCCGATTCAAAATTGATGCTTGGCGCCACTCTGACTTTCGAACGGAACAGATCTTTAATCTCTTTGGCAAAGGCTTCGCTACGGTTCTCGCTTCCGATACGAATCAGGATCTCATCCGTTCCCAATTCATTGGTATAAACTTCAATGATATAGTTTTTTACCGAAGGTATATTATCCAGAATGTCGAATAATGCAGGCGGATATAACGTCGTTCCTTTGTATTTAATCATTTGTCCTTTCCGGCCGAGGATGGAGCTTAAACGAATGGTGTTTCTCCCACAACCACAGGGCTCGGTGTGGTGGTAGCAAATATCGCCTGTTTTGAAACGGAGCAACGGCATACCTTTGACTCCGAGCGTCGTGATCGTTACTTCCCCTGCTTCTCCCTCTTCCACAGGACGATTATTATCATCCAGAAACTCTACAATGATAAGTTCCGGTTGCAAATGTCCTCCGTGGAATTCATTACACTCGGTAAAGGACGACTGCATTTCGGTGGAGGCATAAGTGGAATACAACTGCAAGGCAGGCCATTTATCGTGTATCTTCTGTCCGAGCGTATTCAACTGGAATTCCTGATTGCGCAATGCTTCTCCGATACAGATGCACTTCTGCATGGAACAGGTATTATGGTCGATATGATTCTTCTCGGCAAACTCTATCAGTTTGATAAGGAAAGAGGGGACCACCATTCCACAAGTCGGATGTATCCGTTGAATCGTGTCCCATTGCAGTTCCGGGATGCCGTTGCCTACACGGATCACTCCCATACCCAGTTCGCGGGCTCCCATATAATAAGCCAAGCCTGCCATGAAACGGCGGTCGATGGTAGTCATCAATTGAAGAATATCCTGCTTGGTGCATCCGGTGGTGGTGAAAGATAGGTATTCGTTGTAAGAGAGACGGTCCAGGTCTTCAGAGGTGAGAACGAAAGTGACCGGATCTCCCAATGTGCCCGAAGTCGTCACATAGTCGATAATTTCCTCTTTGTCTACGCAGATGAAATCATCGTTATGGAGTTGCAAGTCCGTCTTGGTAGTGACGGGAATCTGTTGCAAGTCTTCAATCGTCTTTATTTGATTGATATCAATGTGATGTTCGGCAAACATCTGTTGATAGAACTTGGAATGTGCTTGCAGGTAGGCTAACGCTTTGGCTAACTGTTCTTCCTGATAGCTTTTGATATCTTCCGGTGAGCGGAACTGAATTTCAGGATTCTTTTCCATCTTTGGATTGTTTTTGAATTTTTTGCTGGATACGTTCTTTCTCTTGCAACTTGGGAATAGGTCTCTTCAATGCCTGTTGCCAGTATGCAATAGCTTGGTGAGGTTGTTGCATGGCCTCGTAGTAATCTCCTATTACTTCATATACATAGTATAAGGAAGGATTGGAGGCTTGGTATGTTTTTAAAACAGATTCCTCTATCTTTTCCTTTTTTCTGATTTTCTTCAATAAAAGCGGAGTCAGTTTCTTATAAGTGAGAAGATGCTGGAACTCCGGTGTGTCGATGAATTTATCTGCCGGAATAGTTAATTCCGGGATGAATATTTCTTGTTTCAGCAGGATGTAGTCTTTGAATACCTTGTTCAAGTCGTAAGCTACATACTTTCCACATTGCCAAGGAGAGGTGGAAACCCACATCAACCGCTTTTCCGGTTGGAAGATAACGGAGTGATGGGCTATAAACTGGTTGACAGCCATTTCGTTGGCCAGTCCCAAATCGATATCTTGCAGACCTTTGCGATTGCGCAGGATAGAGGCGGCTGCCTTGGTGTCCAGAGGCTGATTCTCGTTGATGAGTTCCTCCAATCGGGCAAAACGATAAGGGCTGTCGGAAGTACGGATATTCTCGAGATTCCGTTCGTCCTCGCTGAATGCTTCCGATTGATAGTGATTGGTGCAGATGAGGCGGTCGGGCTCTTTACCGGTGAAAAGTACGGTCTTCTCGGGCGATTTCTCGATAATGGCGGCTTTTCCGTCTTTGGCAGAACCTATCAATATAGATTCGGAGACGAATGTTTTCCGCTTTTCGGCGATGGCAAAGGCTTCTTCAATCGTTGATGCGTATTGCAGGATTTCTCTGGTCAGGATGGAAATAGGGGTGGCGGAGCCTGTGGGGACAGCGGATTTTGCTGCATTAATCGTGACGGTGAGCCCTGCTTCATTCATACCGGACAGTACACCTATCATGCCGGGCCATCCGACGGAAGCAAACTTATAGCCCTTCTCCGGTGCATAGAAAGCAACTTGCTTGTTTTCTGCAAAAGCATCTCCTACGTAGAAATCAAAATTACGTCCGATGAGCAGGGATGAATCTGCACTTTGTGTTCCCCAAACAGCGAATGAACTGCATCCCACTAACATATAATCTTGCATGGCATGTCCCAGATCATGTGCCGAATGATAATTTAATTGGCGTTCGTAAGGAGTGCCGATAAAATCGTATTCATGGGTACACGATTGCGATATTCCATAAATCTCTTCTCGATATTCTTCAGGGACATTCGCACCCAGATTACGGTTGAATAGTACAATGAAGAACCGCAGAAATTTCAGATAACTGTCCGAAGGAATAATTTCGCGAATCTGGTCGATAAATACTTTCTCCTGATGATGGAGCAGATCGGCAGACAGTTTGCCGATGGCATCCCCCCTTTCAAGAGCATCCCCTCTAACGAACAATTCCCACAGCCCGCTTTCGCTGTGACGCAGGAAGTTGTCGGCATAAAACCGGAGGTCAAGAGTGTCGTTGTAGATAACCTCTGCCGGAGCCATGATGATAGTGTCTGCATAAGGCATTTCCCTCAAGGGTATCATGGGCTCATGCTTGGGTTGCATCATATCCGCAGAAAAGTAGAGGTAGCTGATGCCGACTATCAATCCGATGATGAGTAACAAGAAAATGTAACCTGCGTACTTGATTGTTTTTTTGACTATTCTATGCATTTCCTACTTTTTTAGCCAGATATTCTTGTCCTACAAACTCCGCACAAGTCAGCATGGCAGTTAGTGTTACCCCTAATGCACCATGCACATTCAGGTTTTGCCCGGTGAGAAAGAGATTTCCCAAGCGGCTTCTTGTAGATACGAAGCCAATTTGCGGACATTTATAATCTTTGATAATCCCATACGCGGAACCATCCACTGTTCCTGTATAGTCCCGATAGCTTAATGGAGTAGTGGTATACATCTCTTCTATGTTTTCTGAAAGATCAATGCCATGTCCTCGGATGAAGCGGAGAATCTGTTCTGCTTTCTCCTTTTTGAAGGATTGGTAGCTTTCTCCCCGATGTTCGGGAGTCGTGTCCTTCCAGGCAGACAGTTCATCCATATACATCGGTGTCAGGATGGAAATGACACTGGCATATTGACTGTCCTCGGAAGACGCTTGCATGGAAATCATACAGTTGGTGGTCCGTCCCGGATAGAGCAGTTTATCATACCACACTTTATTGTTCGCATGCAGATACAGGTTGCGGTTCTGATAGGGAGTGCTTTTTTTCTTCATTACCAGGTAGAGCGTAAAGATGCCGTAGGTGTTTTCCAGCGAACGGATGCGGGAAATATAGGCATTCTTGATGCTACGGTTTTTATCCAGTATCTCCAATGTCCGTTGGGGATGCATATTGGAGATGACGAAGTCGCTTTCCAGTCGCTCTTCTCCGTTGATGATAACCCCCTGTACCTTTTCATTTTCAACGATGATGCGGGTGGCTTCACTGTTATTGAGCACGGTCCCTCCGTTTGCCCGGATTACATTGATTAGCTCCAGACTGACTTGCATACTTCCGTCTACAAAACGGTAGGCCCCTTCAATATAAGAGTGGTTAATCATGGCATGCTGGTAGAAAGTGGAGACATCTTTCAAACCTCCGTAGAGTAAAGCTGAACCTGCCAGTACATTTCGTAAGGCGGGGTCCGGAGTGATATCCGCAATCAGGTGGGCGGCAGAGGTACAAAAGTATTTCATACCCTCTAAAGCGAGTGTGCCTTGTTTCAGATGGTCTACGCTAATCAGGTTTCCGACAGCCTGAAGCTGTTCGGCATAGCATTTCAAGTTTTCTTTCTCATGCGGGAAGGACCGGCAGATGGTTTCAATAAACTGCGGGTATCCCATTGCATAATCGTATGTTTTTCCTTTATAGTAGATCGTATCAAAAGCAGCATCGTCCAAGCGTTTAATTTTCAGCTTGTCCATGATACCGAAATAGCGGAAATACTGGTTCATCACTTGACCCTCATCCAGGCTTCCTACATAATGAATACCCGTATCCAACAAATGCCCTTTTCGTTGGTAAGTCTGGAAGCATCCACCGAATTGCGCATTTTTTTCTACTATGCATACGTTGAATCCCTCTTTACTAAGAATCGCTCCGCATTCCAGTCCGCCAAGGCCACTGCCGATAATGATGATATCATATTTGCTCATACTAGTCCGGTTTTCTGAATATGTAAATAGTGTTCGATGTATATTTGTCATTAGGAATGATTTCGACATCCATTCCACAGGCGACTGCTATTTCCCGTAGTTGAGTTTCGGTGGTGAAGTGTAATTCTCCGACCGTCCGGTTAAAGTTGAAAATACGGGTGGATAGTAATTCCGTGAACTGGGTTAACCGGTGCTTGGAAGCGTTGGCTGAATTTCCGTCGCGTATGATAATCATTCCTTGTGAACGCAAGCGACCGGCACATTTCAACAATAGGGTTTGTTGATGTTCGTAGCTCATATAGTGAAGCATGTCGTTCAGGATAAAGACATCACTTTCCGGCAGGGGATATTCCAATGCATTGCCATGCTTGAACTGGAGATGCTCGTTGCGTAACCATCCGTGCTGCGCCAGCGCTATCTTGTCTTCATCGTAATCAATACCCAGGATTTCCCGGTCCTCGGAAAGCAGAGACAGCATATAGCATAACGGGCCGAATCCGCAACCGATGTCTGTGATTTGCCCTTGGACGGGAATCAACCGGTTGAATAGCCGGTAATTCTTTTCCATCTTTACTTTGATACGGATATACCATTCTACGACGGGACCTTTATAGATATAGTTCTGGATAAGAGTTTCGTAGAATGCAGGATTGTCCGTAGTGTTCTGTTCACGGCAGATACGGGCATAAACCTCTTTCATGTAAGCGGATATGCGTTTGGTACGCTCCTGATAAGTACTTCCGAAAGACAGATCGTCTAATGGTATACGGGGAAGTATTTCCGTATAGATGATTCCTTTCCGGATATTGAAAGGTTGTGCTTTGGCAATGATTTTGTTATTACCGTAAAGCAGGATCGGGAGAATATCCAGTTTCAATGCTTCTGCCAGATAGAATGCTCCTTTGTGGAAACGTTTCATCTTTCCGTTATAGGTACGTGTGCCTTCCGGGAAAATGGCGATGGAGTAGCCCTCCTTCACTTTTTTCCGCATCCGTTCCATATATTGCTCGTATCCTTCGCCTATATAATAGAAGTCGACATAACGAATGATGGCTCCGAAGAAAGGAGAGTGCCATACCCAATGGTTGGTTACCATCAGGATTTTAGACGAAAGAGACAGCAATACCAGAATGTCGATGAATGACTGGTGGTTGGCAATGATAATTGCCGGATGCCGGAAGCGTTCGTTGGCTTTGTTGATATGTTCTTTTTTGACGGCGGTGGCCAGTAGCAAAATTCCTTTGCAGGTGATTTGTATCAGGCGGCACACCAAACGCTGCTTGCTGCTTTTGCGCACAGGCACCGGATAAAGCAGGATAATCAATATACGGAGGACGATGCAGCCGATAAAGAAAAGCAGGAAGAGCAACACGGTACGTATCAATCCGATAAGCGTATAAGGCGGCAATCCTTTGGAAGCGGGGCCTGCGATGAAGAACCGGAAAATGAGTGGCTGAATGGTATAGGCCACCAGTACCACTGCTATCATACCCAGAATGGAAATCAGTGAAATGGATTGCAAAGCCGGGTGTTTGGCAAACACAAGTGCTCCCATACCGACCACTGTGGTGAAGGCAGAGAAGAAGATGGCTGTTTTATGGGAATTCAACACCTTCTGACCTGTACGGTATTTGTTTTGTAGCCCGTCCATAATGAAGATACTGAAGTCATCTCCAATGCCAAAGATAAAGGTGGACAGGATGATGTTGATAATATTGAACTCAATTCCCAGAATTCCCATCAATCCCAAGATGATTACCCAGCTGATTAGCATCGGGAGAAAACTCATCAAGGTAAGCTCGATACGTCCGTAGGAGAACCATAGTGCAAAGAATATCAGGAAAGAAGAGATGTACAGAATCAGGTAAAAGTCGTCATTGATGGCCGATACCCATTTGTTGGCAAAGTAGGAACGGTCGAAGATGACTACATTCGGATCTTTATTAAAGTTCTGGTACACAGCTTCCTTATTCGGTTCGCTGATCCGTATTTGGCTGATAAGCATGGTGATGGAATCGGCAGAGGTTTGCCATTCATTCAATAACTTGCCGGATAAATCGTCTCCTTGCGCGGTGTAATGATATTCACCGAAAGGTTGGTTCATCCATTGATAAAAAGAATCAAAGCTTCCCGGACGGAAACGATATTCGGCAGCAGCTGTTTCCAGCTGTTCACGGACTTGCTGCTGTTTTTCATCCGTCCAGTAATCTTTCCATTTCTTCAGGCGTTTCTGCTGTTCTTGCGGAGAGATCAGAAACTGTGAGGCGGAGGCATACTCTTTGATGAGTCCCTGCTCTTTCAGTGCCGATAACTTCTGATTGGTCATTGCATAAGTTTCGGTAGCCTGATTCATGTCTTTGCCCACACTGACAAAAAGCACGGTCTTTTCGTCGTTGTCGAAGAGTTGCAGTAATTTTTCTTCTGATTGTTGGAGATGGCGGGGCTCATAGTTGAGACTCATCATATCGTTGTTGAAGCCTACCTTTTGCGAAGTAAACAAACAGATCACTGTAATGAGGAGGATGCCGCCTACCAGCCATTTATTCTTTTCGTAAGAATAAGCATTTATTTTCTCGATGATGCGTAGTATGCGTCCCTGTTTGACGTCTGCCTGTCCTTTCAGAAAATGAGGCAGGTAAATGAGACAGAAGAGGGTGGTGCCCACCAATGCCAGAGAGGCAAACAATCCGAAGTCGCGTAACAGATCGGAACTGGTGAATATCAATCCCAGAAATGCGCCGATGGTGGTGAAACTACCTACCGTAAGCGGATAGGCTATCTCTTTAATAAGTTGTTGCACGGTGGAAACATGGTTCTGATGTGCCAGCATGTGAATGGAATAGCTTAGTGCAATACCCATCACTGCCGAACCGGCTCCCACTGCAATGGCGGAGATACTTCCTTTAATAAAGAAAATGAGAAACAGGGCGAATAATCCTCCGAACAGTACCGGAGTAATAATCAACGGTATCGATCTCTTTCGTTTAAAAACGAGTGAGATAAATACAATGATGATAAGCAGTGCCAGGGAGGAAGTCAGGATGGTATCTTTCTTAATCTGACGGGCGTTGTAGACTCCCACGGAGGGACCGCCGAAATATTCAGCTCGAATAGTAGGGGATCCTCCCTGTACGTGCTTGAGCTCTTCTTCGAGTATCTTTATCAGTTCGTCGTTCTTTCCGGTGCTGCCTGTACTGAATACCGGGGTAATGAACATAAGTAAGGTGGAACCGTCTTTGGAGAAGATATGTTCGTCATAAATCTCGTAGTTGGCTTCCAACTGGAAATCTTGCAAATGTTTCAGTGCTTCGCTTCCCAGTCCGAGCGGATCCCGGAGAATATAGCTTCTTAATGCAATTCCGGCAGGAGAGAGGAGGTTGGTATAATTCTTCTGCATGGCAACCTGTATCCCTTTATCCGTCAGTAAGGAATCGAAGCGTTGATAGTCCGTATCTGTCAGGAAAAGCGGGAGATGTTCATAAACGAAGTCTGTGGCTCCTTGGATGAGGCTTTGGTCTACCTGTGCGAAAATTCCTTTAATCAGTTTTCCTCCGGCTTTTTCAGTCAGGGTTTGTTGTAGTTGTCCGGCTGCTTCTATCAGGGAGTCGGGTTCTACGCGGTGGCAGGTATCTGCCGAGGATAACATAATGATAATCTTATCCTTAATCTTGAGATTGTCGAATACTTTGATTGTGTTCCGGGAATCTTTAGTGTCGGGGAAAAATTGTGTGATGTTCTCTTCGAACCTTACTTGCAGGGCAAAGAATCTCATTAACAGGACACAACTGATGAGTGACAAATAGAACAGAATCTTGTGCCTCTCGAAATAATCATATAGTCCGATAAAAAACTGGGTCATATCTTTTTTTTCCTACACGCCGTGAGCAGAATGAACGCGATGGTTCCTGCCAGTATGCTGCATACGACTGCAAAGATAACACTTCCTATTAAATATTGCTCTATGACTGATTTTACATTTTCAAAAGAAAGTTCGTTTAAATGCAGATTGACAGGATCTCCCAGCACTTTGCAACCGGTTACGTAACTGCCGTACAGCAAAAATGGAATCATAGGAGGGATGCTGATATTGGCTGCTACAATAGCTATGACTTTATTCAGTCTGAACAAATGTGCCAGAAATAACGTGATTAGCATTTGATATCCCCATACCGGAACGATACCCATGAATACGCCGAGTGTGATGGCAGCCGTGATCCGCAGATTAGATTCGGGGGAGTGGGTGACATGATCCGAGAAAAACTGCTTGCAGTTCTTCCAGGTCAGTTTACGGAAGAAGTTTCGGGGGATGATCCAAAGGAAAGTGACGAGTACCAATATTGTATTCAGGATACTGATACGGGTGAAATCACGGAACGGTCGGAAATGAGAAACCCGCTCTTCCTGTGGCGGATAATAAACATGTACCGGAATGTTTTTAACGCTAATGCCGCCCCAGGCTGCAAAGACAAGTGCTTCCAACTCAAATTCGTATTTGGCGGTGTAATACCACTTGTCTACATTCATTCGTTGGATGGGGTACAGGCGGTAGCCGGATTGTGTATCTTGCAGTTTGATACCTGTTTCGAGGGTAAACCAGAAGTTGGAAAACTTATTGGCAAATGTATTCTTTCCCGGCATATTGTCCGAGGCGAGGTTACGGGCACCTACCAATAATGTGTCCGGTTCTTTTTCTATGGCTTCGATCAATGCGGGAATATCCGAAGCGAAATGCTGTCCGTCAGAATCAATGGTGATTGCATACCGAAATCCTTGCTTTTTGGCAAAGGATAGTCCATGTCTCAAAGCTACTCCTTTTCCTTGATTGACAGGGTGGGTGATGGTATGTAAGTTAGATTCCCGGCTAAGTATTCCGGCAGTTTCATCTGTAGAACCGTCGTTGACAACAAGGATATCGGGGGCGTAGAAACGTACACTTTCTATGACGTCCGCCAGTGTCTTTCCATTGTTGTAACTTGGGATGATAACGATGATCCCTAATTGGTTCAACTTCTCGTGCCAATAGGCTGTACTTATTTGTTCTTTCATGCTTTCGGGGTAAGTGCAGCTTTTAGTTTAATGAAATATTCGCTCTTTACGGTATGCCCTTCTGCACAGTTCTCTTCTATACTGCTGTCCTTTATACTGCTTTCTTTTACAATGTTCTTTTTCACAGCTCCTTCTTTTACACTCCCCTCCGCCTGCAATTGAAGTGTACCTTCTTCTGTCTCTTTAAAAGTCAGTGCAACCGAAATGTACGGTGTTTCTATAGGATTGATAGCCGAAAGAAACTTGCAGGAAGACACTTGTGCTATTTGCAACTTTTGCTGGCGAATGTCTTCTACACATTCCTTGATAAGTTGTAACAGGCAAACTCCCGGAACTACCGGATGTTCGGGGAAATGTCCCTGATAAACAGGATGCCCGGGATTCAACTTTATCTGGATAGTCCAGATCGTTGAGTCCGATGATTCGGAGGAAAGGATGGTATAGAAGTTATCAAGTAGCATATATTAAATCTCTTTAGATAGTTTGTCCAGACGGATCGTTAACCGAATCCACGGATGTTTGATTTTTATTTGTGCGGGATCGCCCGGAGTATTGCCAGTGATGTAGACCACTGACTTTCCAAAGCCTTTTCCACTGGTTCTTTTTTCAGTAGCACTGTCTTTGGTCGCTTTCACACGAGTACCTTTCTCACTTAAGAACAGACGTCTGAAATCCATTTCCAGAAGTTTCAGCACCTTTTCCTTTTTCATGGGTTCAATGCAACTGTTGACAGTAAACTGATCGTTGCGAAGAGAAAAATCGAAAAGGCTTAGTCCGAAGTAGGTAGACGCTACGATCCGGATTTCGTTATCAGGCATACGGCGTACTATTAGCATACCGCTCATGTGATGTTTCATGAAATCCAGTTGGATATTGTATTTTTGCGAGCTTTCTCCTTGTGTCAGTTCGATAGCGGGAGGCACGGTGCTGCCTTCCCCGCCCATTCGTGGAGAGCAGGAAGTCTGGATCTGTATCCATAAGAATAGCAGAACCGTCAGACTAACGAATCGCAAACTTCGTCTCATTCTTCAGGGAGTTGAACTTTTTATTATAGAATTCGTATTCTGTATAGTTTGTGGCTGTTTCGGACAGACGGAGTTTGTGTACCGACATGTCTTTCTTGTCCAGATAGATTTCTATACCGGCAATATAGGCTTGTACTGCTTTGTTGGTCGGTTTTATTTTAACCAGATAGTATCGTGCATCTTCAAAATACTCCAGCTGGTAGTTGGACGACATTTTAGACAGGTCGCCTATCATACACGCGGTCAGCATATCCTGCATCTGTGCCATCATTTTGTTCGAACTAAGGTTCATGATGCTTTTCTTGCCATCTGAAACGATTTTGAGCTTACTGCCGTTTATCACGATGAGATAATCCATCGGGCGGAAATATTCCATGCAGATTTTATTGCTTTTTTGGTAGTAGAACTTCCCTTTGGAAGTAACCTTCTCATCGAATACATCGAGATATTTCACTTGGGTGAAATCGCTTTCGATGGACTCTACGGTTTGCGCCTCCTTTGCCAGGCGGCTTTCAAACTCTGTCTTTTGTGGCATCTTTTTCATGCTCTGGGCATGGATCGAGGCTATTGACAAGAAGAAAAGCGATAAATATATTAATAAAGTTCTCATACCTTTTTTTATTTTATGCCAATAGTTTGTCCGGACGAACAACTGTATATCCTTGTTCTTTCAGCAAATCCAAGATTTGTTTCACTAGCTGGTCGCTGTCCGGCATCCGGTCGTGCAACAGAATGATGGCTCCCGGTTCAAGACGTTTCCGAATTCTGGCAAGGACTTTATCCGGTGCTGACTGTTGTGTATCCAGTGTACGGATGCTCCATCCTATAGAGGTATATCCTAGCTGTCGAACGGCTTTCGCAATCGTTGGATTAGTGACACCGAACGGTGGACGAAACAAACTAACCGGCTGCGAAGTTACTCGTTCTAGTTCACACTGACAAGTTTGCAAGTCTTTTTTCATCTTGGAGAGCCCGTATAGTGGGAATAAACCGGAATGGGTATACGAATGATTTCCAATCAGATGACCTTCTGCTACCATTTTTTGCAAGATTGCTTCATTCCCTTTTACCTTATGGCCGATACAGAAGAAACAGGCGGTTACCTGATATTCTTTTAGTACCTGAAGAACTTTGGGAGTCTGTAGGGAGTCGGGGCCGTCATCAAAAGTCAGGGCGACAATCTTTTCCGCAGTATGCTTTTTGCAAAATGACCGGAGGTAAATTCCCGATCGAATGCTATAGGAAGCATAAACGAGAAAAGACAGGATCAAGAGCAGGTAAAGAAGGAGGCAAACGATTATCATACGCTTTTCCGGATTAGAATCAATGAATGATTGATGGAGTGGTGATGATTGTAAATCAATATATGGGTAGGGGGAGTGCAGTTTGCCGATTTGTTCACTGCTTTCCATATCGCATACGATGTTGCGGTAGGATATTCACCACATTCATCCTTAAAGCTAAGATGAACACTTTCCGGGAAAAGGTTTGTTTCAAGCTCTTCATAAATAGAGTTGTCATTGTCGACAGTTTGCTCGTGAGAGTCATCTTGATTGTGTTGCTTCTTGTTTTTCCCGGTAACCAACCACTGAATATCCTGACATTCTAAACCATTTCGTTGCAAAAAACGGATGATTCGGGAGCTGATTTCTTCTGTAGTCTGTTTCCCGATGAAAGTTTCGATTCCCTGTATTTCAGCCAACGGATGCTCTCCGGCTTCCCGACTTAACAGGAAGAATTGAGCACCTTCTCCGGCTGCTATCCCTTTCAGCATTCCCAGCCGTTGCTGAATCGTGTAACTGGTTTCTGTCATTTCATCGATGGCTCCCACAAGTATATTCTCGCTTCCTTCTCCTATTTTCATCATAGCGTCCAATAAAGCACTTTCAAAACTAAGTCCACGGTGGACATAAGTCATGTTGTAGGCATGTATTTGATGAATCAGAGCTATTTGTGCACCGATTGTATTGAATGTCGACTGGATGAAAGGAGTAGGATTCAGCATCCGCTCTTCATTATCCAATAGGTTGTTCAGGAATTTTTCCGTGTCTGTCAGGCAGCCCAATCCTGTTGCTGTGATGATTCCTTGTATCTTTTCAGGAGATAGTTCACCCATACATTCCAATCCGCAGGCCACCCCCATTTTTACGATACGGCTCATGCGTCTGCGCAAGGTCGCATTGGTGATAATATCCTTATAATCGGGTTCGCAAGCCTGAAGATAAGGGCGATTATTTTCTGGTGAATGATCCTTTTGCGGATGAATGGAAGCGATGCGTTGAATATAAACTGGCTGCATAGGCTTAAATACTTAAAGGTGCGTTCATGCTGGAAAATTCGTTGCGGAAAAGAGGAGCGATGAATCATTTCCTCCGAAACCGAAAGAGTTGGATAACACATGTCGGATGGGGATTCCTTCTTGAAAAGAAGTTTCCGGTATCAGTCCTATTCCTGATTTCTGTTCCGTTTCCGGCATCGCCTCCGTAAAATTCAGATTAGGATAAATCATACCTTTATCTATTGAAAGAACGGAGTAAACAGCTTCAATTCCTTCGGAAGCTCCTAAGGTATGTCCGATAAAGGCTTTTACCGAACTAAATGGAGGAACGTGTTCTCCAAAGATTCTTCGGAGTGCCATACCTTCTGACGCATCATTGCCGGGAGTACCTGTTCCATGTACATTGATATAATCGATTTCTTCAGGAGAAACGCCACTGGAAGCGATAGCTTCGCTCATTGACAGAAAAGCACCGTTCCCTTCGGGAGAACTTCCTGTTTGATGATAAGCCTCATTCGTATTGGCGTAACCGCTAAGTTCACAATAAGGAGTTCTTTGGAGTGAACTTTCCGGTTGAAGCACTAAGTAACCGGCGCCTTCTCCCAGATTTAATCCGGTACGTGAGCGGTCAAAGGGACGGCAATGTGTTTTGTCCAAAATCATCAGGGAGTTGAATCCATTGAGCGTAAACCGGCAAAGTGCATCTGTGCCTCCCACGATAGCGGCATCCAGTAGCCCGTGTTTAATCATTCTTGCTCCCAGCATGATGGCATTGGCTGCTGACGAACAGGCTGTACTGATGGTGGTTATAAAATCATTGATACCTAAATACGAAGCAATCAATTCCGTACTGGCTCCGCAGTCGTGTGAAATCACTTCCCGTAATCGTCCCTGTCCTGGGTTTTTCTTGAAAGATTCATAGAAGTGCTCGCTCAAATCCATACCGCCAACGGAAGTGGCGGAAATAAAACCGATACGTAATGATCGCTGGTCTTTTTGCGAGGTTAGCGGCTGATTTAGTAGCTGATTTTCTGGTCGGTTGGGCGATATGCGCAAGTTTAATCCCGCGTCATCCATTGCTTCTTTGGCTGCCATCATTCCCAACAAGGCCGTACGTGATACAGTGCGTTGTGGAGGTAAAGATAATAGTTGTTTCAGTTCCTCATTGCTACGTTTCACTTCGGATACGGGCACATCGAGAGCAGTCGGAAAAAGAGTTACTTTTCCGATGCCATGCTTTCTTTGTCTCAACGCTTCTATATTTTTGGAAACTCCGATACCGATGCCCGAAACAACTCCCAATCCGGTGACGTATATCTTCATCGGTTAAGCTTTGCGATTAGCAATGATGTAGTCTGCCAGTGTACGTACCGAGTAGAAGATTTGTTTTCCTTCACTGGGGTTCTCTATCTTTATACCGTATTCGCGTTCCAGAATCAGGATGATTTCGAGTGCGTCAATGGAGTCAAGGCCAAGACCTTCGTCGCCAAACAGAGGGGCTTCATTGTCAATATCTTCCGGAGTGATTTCTTCAAGGTTCAACTCTTCGATTAGTTTCCCTTTCACTTCGTCCATCAGTTCTCTTTTGGTTTGATCTAAATTATCCATAAATCGTTGATATATTATTAAGTTGTTTAAATTCTGCTTGATAATGTCCGTCCAGTAGTTCGCACCAGCCTATGATACAGGTATGTAACTTGCCTTTCGCCATCACAATCCTTGCATAATCCTCTAATGAGGCAGTATCGGATTGTCGACGGACAAAGAATGTATTCTCTCCCTGAATCTTGTGCCGGATACAGATTTCTCCCAATACTACATTGGGGAGAGTGTAGACAAACACGGCAGGACTGGCTGCTTTGTCTCCTTCTTTACTGATGATCGCTTGATGTTTGCAGTCCGTATCCAGAGAGGAAGAAGCATTGGCAAGAATGATTCCAATCTCTTCCGGACGGTAGTGTGTATCTTTCAGTAAATATTCGGCAGCTACATATCCCAGCTTACAGAGGTTGTCCATCTTATAGAACTTCATATTGTTTTCTCCCAGATGTTTGTATGCTTCCCGGATGAATGGTGCAAAGTCAGTTTCCAAAGAACTGAATACAGTTGTTCCTTTACTTTCTATTGCTCCCGGTCTGATTGTGACCGTGTTGCCCGATTCCACCACTGCTTTGCAAGCTGGCGGAGTACTCGCTTTGTCTGTGGCCTGCAAGTTTGCTTTCTGTTTCAGATGAGCATCGGGGAGGGATAATACCAGTGCGGCATTACAGCCTCCGAAACCGGAAGCGGTTTTGATGCAGCATTTCATCGGCATCGGTTGATGAGTGGCATAGACAGTGATAGGCATGGGAACACCGAGTGTTTCATATCCTAAAGTTCCGTAGTATCTTCCTTCTTTTAGTTGCTCTATGCAAAGTATGGTTTCAATAATGCCCGAAGCCCCTAATGTATGACCGAAATAGGGTTTAAGGCTATTCACCGGGACTGTAGCTAATCCCGCCAGATGTATGGCTTTGGATTCCATTTCGTCATTGTAAACCGTGGCTGTTCCGTGTGCATTGATAAAGCTAATGTCTTCGGGGAGTGCTCCGGCTTCTTCCATTGCCTGATTAATAGCTAGAGCTAAACTATCCCCTGTTCGGGAAGGACCGGATATATGGTTGGCGTCATTACTGATTGCTCCTCCGGAGAGAATAATATGATTCGCGTTTCCTTGAGTTTCTAAAAGAACAGCTCCACAGGCTTCGCCCAGACTTAATCCATCCCGTTGTATATCGTATGGTCGGCAGGGGTGTACGCTTACAGAACGGAACGATAGAAAGCCGCTGGTAATGAAATGAGAAAGAATATCCCCACCTGCCACAATCACTCGTTTGTAACGTCCTGATTCTATCCATCTCTTAGCGACGATTAGTGCCGAGACTCCTGATATACAGGCATTAGAGATGACCTCTACCTGATTTGTCGCTCTAAAGAAATCTCCGATTCGTTCCGCCATTTTCCAAAGAAAAACCGGACTGTCAGCAGAGATTTGCTGTGGAAAGGCCGATTGTTTTGTCCGGTCACTCAATAAATCTATATTTCCTTTAGTGGTAGATAATAACAAGGCGCAATCCGGCTCCCGCAAGTCGGCTCCCGATTGAGAAATAACCTCTTGGATAGCCAGTATGAATAATTGCTCCATCCGGGTATAATCCGTAATCTGCATCAGTTTCGCCCGTTTTTCCAGTTCCACAGAATCAATCATTCCCGCCAATAGGGGATGATCGGAAATTAGGCCGGCTTCTTGCATACGGATTCCGCTTCGGTAGTTATGGATGGCCTCCAGATTTTCCGGGATGCCGAAACCTAACGAACTAATCAGCGTATGGGCTGTGATGTATATATTTAAAGGATATTCCATTTCTTTTTCCATTCCAGATAAAACGGAGGATTCATAAGCTCCAATTCTTTATTCAGGTTCAGGAACACTTGTATGGTACTTCCGGTAGCTACTATACTCTGGTCGGTAGCCCGGTAGATAACGTATTCAAATTTTATCTTGGCTGCCTCACAGGCAATATAGCGCGTCTCGACAATCGCTTCTTCACCAAAAGATAGTGATTGTTTGAACTGACAGGTGAGATCCACGATAGGAACCATGTATCCCTCCCGGTAAATACTCATATAATCCAAACCATACTGTTTGCCAAAAGCTTCTCTTCCATCTTCAAAGTAGCGCACATACTCACCATGCCATACAATCTGCATGGAGTCTATTTCGCTGAACCGCACTCTGAAGGTAGTCCGGTTAGTCAAAGCTGCAACCTGTTGATTCGTTTTCCGTTTCATTCTTTTTTTATAAATATTTTCATCCTGCATTCAGCTATCAGCTTGTCTTCCACTTTCACTTGTGCAGAAATCAATGTAATGTCGAATACCTCCTGTACAACGGTAATCTCCGTAAATAGTTTCATCCCGATCTTTGGCAAATCGTAGATTTTAAGTTTGTCTACCGAGCCGATAAACCCTAACGGTACTTTTTCACCCTGCCGGGTATAAAGAAATCCGATACGTGCTGCTGCCGATTGAGCGATGTGTTCAATAATTCCCGCCTCTTGCAGTTTTCCGGTTTCGCAGAAAATATTATCAGCAGTAACAGTCAGTCCGGAATAGGAATGATTCTCTTCGATACCAAAGAAACTGTCCACCATCACGATGGGCGGACGCTGTGGAATCAGATCGAGTATTCTTTCTCCCTGTATGATAGCTTTCCTGTTGTTCATTTCAATCTGCATTGTACAATGCTGTGTCCCATTCCTAAATGGTCATCTATCTTTTCGACTTCCAATCCCGCTGCTTTGATGCACCGTTCCATATCATCCGAATGATACATTTTGCTGTTACCATTTGCCATGGCTGTGAAATAAAGACTGATTTGTGTCAGGCAATAAGCGGCTGTGTCAAACTTTTGCCGATTCCAGAAAGTTTCCATGATATAGAGGCGGCTCTCCCGGCTCATAGAGCGGGCTGCACGGGTCAGTATGCTGGTTACTTCTTCTTCCGAGAAACAATCAAGGAACTGGCTCATCCAGATAGCATCGAACCCTGTCGGGAAAGGAACTTCGGGATCGAGCAGATTGGCGCCATACCCGTGGATACGTGCTGCCCCAGGCAGTCCTTTAGTTTGTTGACGCATCATCTCCAATTGTTGCGGAAGATCCATAATAGTTACTTCCACCGCGTTGTCATAGCTTACGCACTTGGTTGCCCATCGACCGGTATTACCTCCCACATCCAGTAAAGTCGTGGGATGACGGGCGAAAACAATCGCCAAAGCTTCGTCAAACGAGCAATCCGAGTAATAATGATCGAAACCGAACCAGCTCTTTTGTACTTGTGAGGGTAAGCTTGACAGTCCTTCATAGATGGTACTCCATTCGCCGAATACTTTCAGCCCTTCGGGACGTCCGTTGGTGAGAGCCTCTTCAAGATGGAACATTCCCAGATAGTTGACATCGTGGTTGAAATCCATATTGACACGTACCATCTTGTCGTTGAGCAGGAACCATCCGGCTTTGGCAAGGCGGTAACGGTTTTCGTGCTGCAATACGGTACCGATGGTTAATGAGGCTTCCAACAAAACTTGTGTCGCATAAGAAGACAACCCACAAGCCTTGCTGATTTCTTCTTGTGTCATGCCAGCGCGTTCGTCGGCCAGTAACTGAAAAATACCGAATTTGAGCATAAGGCGTGATACCTGAAACACGATGGGCCCGAAAGCTATTTCTTGTGCCAGGCGTTGTGCCTCTATCGCGGTCAACGGTTCCTTATCATATTGATTCTGTTGCATCTTTATTTTGTTATATCTTTCTATTTTAATCCTTTGAGAGCGAACCGTCACTTGTGGTTTCCCAGAATGAGTAATAATTGAACCATTGTTCCGGATAGCGTTTCAGTATCTGGTCCAAAGCGGCCGTATATTGTTCGAGCAGAGCTGTCTCTGCTTTCTTTTCTTTGGTTCGTATGACTGGTTCCGTCCTTATAAAATGAAAACGGTAGGTTCTGCCCGGCTCTCTCATGGCAAAGTAGAATACTACTGGAACTTTCATTCGCGAACCAAGCAGGAAAGGACCGGCAGGGAAAGGAGCTTTCTGTCCCAGGAGTGTTCCTGTCAGCAGTTTCTCTTTATTCAGATAACGGTCGCCCTGGAAGCATACATATTCTTTCTTGTTTAACGCCTCGGTAATACGGAAAACGTGTGTCAGGTTATCTTCGTTGACGGGGATAATCTTAAAATCCTTGTCCTGACCATTTTTCTCCAATATCTCTTTGATTCTACGATGTTCGGCATCATACATCACGATATTGATTTTCTTTCCGTAATCGTCGAAGAAAGGAACGCCTATTTCCCAGTTTCCCACATGGGCGCCAATCATAATCACTCCCTGTTCGCTGTTCAGCAATTGCAGAAATTCCGGATACCGTTCGAACTCGAACCGGTATTGATCGACTTTTCCGTTGCCAATAGCTACTTTGTCAATCAGGATTTGCCCTAACCGATAATAGTTGCGTAGCAACATACCCAAAGAGCGTATTCGGTTGTATTTCAGAATGTGGCGGGCATAAAACCAGGTGCTTTGGGTGGCTTTCGGAGCAAACGGTATGAAGTACAATACTACCAGACTTAGAAATATATAAGCGGCAGTAATGCCCAGATACTTAATCAGGTAAATAAAGAATAAGTATCCGAATGTTCCTCCCCGGGTTTTGCCTTTCCACGTCGACATATTTACTTGGCTTCCTGCATACGGGTGATAACGAGATCGTAGAAGTCCTGGAAGGTTTTGATACCCGCAAAATCTTGTCCGGTTACGTTGAAACCGAAGTTCTTCTCTACCAGTACCACCATATCTACCAAGTCCAGGCTGTCCAGTTCAAGAGTTTCCATTAACGGTGCATCCGGCTGGATAACGTCGATGTCTACTTCAAACTCTTCTGCCAGAGTGGTTCTTATTTTCTCGATGATTTCTTCGTTTGTCATATATCTGTTTTCTTTAGTAAATTATGGATTGATTTTGCGTATGATTAGCGTGGAATTGGTTCCTCCGAATCCGAATGAGTTGGAAAGGAACGTATCAAATTCCAGGTTTACCCGTTGGGTAGGTATATTTAATTGTGCAGAGGCCTCGTCCGGTTCCTCGAAATTGAGGTTGGGAGCGATGAAACCGTTGTTCATCATGAGGGTGGAATAAATCACTTCACTGGCCCCGGCCATCCACATTTCATGTCCTGTCATAGACTTCGTGGAAGTCACATACGGGTGATGCCCTTCAAATACTTCCGCAATGGCTTTCGCCTCGTTCAAGTCACCTACCGGAGTTGAGGTGGCGTGTGCATTGATATAACTGATCTGTTCGAGTGCAATCCCTGCATCTTTGATAGCCATTTGAAGAGAACGTTTCGGACCGTCCACATTAGGCACGGAGATGTGATCTCCATTGGATGAAAAACCGTAACCGATGACTTCGGCCAGAATGGGAGCTCCCCTTTTTACAGCCGATTCATAACTCTCTAATACCAGACTGGCGGCTCCTCCACTCGGAATCAGTCCGTCACGTCGTTTATCAAAAGGTTTCGAGGCTTTCTCGGGGACTGCTTCCTGGGTGGAAAATGCGCTTAGTCCGTCGAAGCTTCCTACTGCATAAGGATTGACTTCTTGTGCGCCACCGCAAAGAATACAATCCTGCAATCCCGATTTTATAAGCAGGTAGCCCATGCCAATAGCGTGAGAACCGCTTGCACAGGCCCCGGCAATGGTGAAGTTGACTCCTCTAAGTTTGAAAATAACCGACAGGTTCATTGTCACGGTGGAATTCATCGACTGGAAAATAGAACCGGAACCCACTAGCGCTGTATTTTTCTTTTCACGAATGATGTCCACTGCATTAATAACAGGAGCGGCACTACTATCATTGCCATACAAGATACCCACTTCATTGGCTTCGAGAAAATCCTCATTAATACCGGCATTACGGAAAGCTTCTAATGTAGCGAGATAAGCATATTCTCCCTGCTCCGGTAGACAGAGACGTTTACGGCGGTCCAACAACTTCTTCAAGTCGGGACGTTCCAATATCCCCGTTAATGCAGAAAAATAGCCCAATTCTTTCCGTACCGGGTCTATGCCAATTCCCGATTTCCCATGATATAGTGAGTCTTTTACTTCATCCAGATTCTTGCCGATGCAAGAGTAAATCCCCATTCCCGTGATAACAACTCTTTTCATTATTTTGTCTATTCTATGCTTTTATTTTAAGTATATAGTCCTCCGTTGATGGAAATCACTTCTCCTGTGATGTAGGATGAAGCTGGGGATGCCAGGAAACCGACCAGGTCGGCAACCTCTTCCGGAGTGCCGAAACGTCCCGCGGGAATATGTTTCTTCCATTCGTTCTCATCAATTCCTTCCGTCATATCCGTACGGATGAATCCCGGAGCTACTGCATTGACTGTTACTTTCTTCTTGGCAACTTCCTGTGCCAGTGCTTTGGTAGCGGCTATTACGCCACCTTTGGCTGCGGAGTAATTGGCTTGGCCGGGCATTCCCTGAATGCCCGACAATGACACGATATTTACGATACGTCCATAACGTTTGACCAGCATATTCTTCAATAAAGGCTGTGTCACGTTGAAGAATCCGTTCAGGCTGATATCGAGCACTTTGCTCCATTCTTCTCCTGTCATCCAGAGCATCAGGTTGTCTTTGCGGATACCTGCATTGTTTATCAGTACCTCGATATATTCATCAGGGTGTTGGGAAGCCCAGTTGCCCAAAGCAAGGGTGATAGCGGCAGGGTCGGTCACATCGAACTTCATCAACTCGCCATTACTTCCTTTTTCCTGTACTAACTGCAACGTTTTCTCCGCTTCTGCGTCGTTATTCTGATAATTTATCAGTATAAAGTAGCCCATTTCCGCCAGTTTACAACTGACAGCACGGCCGATACCTCGGCTTCCCCCGGTTACTAATGCATATTTCATTTTATATCTCTTCTTTTTTGAGATAGTCTATCATCATTTCTATCTCTTTATATTTAGGTGTGTCATTGGTAAATACAGGGAAGAAACTGCGTATTTCTTCATAAACCTGCCTGCTTTTGGAACTTAGGCGATCCTGTATTTTCAGGTAGTCGATAGCTTGTGCCATTCCCATGAACTGGATAGCCATCACCTGATAAGAATTCTCAATGACTGTTTTTGCTAATAGAGCCGAGTTGGTTCCCATGCTGACAATATCCTGATTATCATTGTTGTTGGGGATACTGTGTACATACATCGGATTTGATAATGTCTGACATTCCGCTGTGGTGGAGGTTGCAGTGAATTGCGAAGCCTGTAAACCATAGTTCAATCCAAGCACTCCCAAATTTACAAACGGAGGCAGGATGCCATTGATACGGTCGTGGAACAGATAGTTAATCTGTCTTTCGCAAAGCATAGTCAGTTTGGTCACAGCAATTTTCAACTTGTCCATTTCGAAAGAAATGTAATCTCCGTGGAAGTTGCCGCCATGATAAATATTTTGTGTATCCGGATCGACAATCGGATTGTCACAGGCGGAATTTATTTCGTTTATTAATACTTCTTCCGCATTCTCCAGTTCATCGTAAATAGGACCGAGTATTTGCGGAACACATCGCAAGGAATAATAGGGCTGTACTTTGTGTTCGAAGATTTTCTCTTTATGCACCTGGTTGTATAGCTCGTTCTCCCTTTGAAGCACGCATTTACTGCCTGCCACCCATTCTCTCATCATAGCAGCTATCTCTTGTTGACCTTTATGATGCTTGGCCTCGTTTAATGCCTGTGCCATAAAATCATCATAAGAGGCGGCAATCTCATTCATCATTACAGAGGCAGCCACCGACCAACGGAGTAGCTTTTTTGCATAAATCAGATTGACAATACCGATGCCTGTCATTACAGAAGTACCGTTTGTAACGGATAAACCTTCACGAATACGCATGGAAAAAGGTTTCAGGCCGTTTTCCTGAAGCACCGTAGCTGCGTTACACAATTTACCCTGATAAAAAACTTCCCCTTCCCCTATTAACGTCAGGGCGATATGGGCCAGTTGTACGAGATCGCCGCTGGCACCTACACTTCCGTGTTCGGGTATGAACGGATAAATTCCGCGGTTGATAAATTCACAGAGGAGAGAAACCAGTTCCAGATGCACTCCTGACTTCCCTTGTAGAAAAGTGTACAAACGGGCAATCATAGCTGCTTTTACATAAAGTTCGGGAAGCGGTTTGCCGGCACCGGTGGAATGGCTTCGGATGATATTATACTGAAGGTCGATCAATGACTGATCTTCTATTCTGTATTGTGCCATTGGGCCGAATCCCGTATTGATACCATAAATAATCTTATCGCTGGAAAAGGATTGCAGAAAATCGAAGCTTTCCTCTACTTTTCGAATACATTCTTCAGAGAGTTCCAGCTTTTCATTATCAAACAATACTTTATGAAGGGTATCTAAATTTATACTTTTCTCAGCTATCATTTTCTGTACTAGATATTTTATGCCTTAATAATAAGATGCAAAAATAGGCAATTTCTGTTATATAGCGGACATGAATCAGGATAAAACTTTTTCAGGGAAGTTGGTTTTGCTTGTTTTGTTTCTCATTCGTGGGAGATTTGTTCCCCGGTACCGCTCGATGCCTTCATTGGTGCCGGAGGGTGTCTTCATCGGTGGAGAGAAAAATCAATCTATGCTTTTTGTAAATCCCGTCCTTCATACTTGCAGATCGCTTCTATCCATTCTTTGGTCAGTGGCATGGACTCATGTCTTTCAAGATCGAAAGTAACCATGATGGACTTGCAAACGCATTTCACTTCATTGGTTTTCGTGTCAATGACTTGTTGAACCAGATGAAAGCTTTTGGTACCTATCTTAGAGACGGCTGTTTGTACAGCTATGTGGTCCGATGCGAAAATTTGCTTAACGAAATTCGCTTCGATATGAACAACGACAATACCAATCTTTTCCCAATCTACTCCCGGGCATACCGAACCGAAGTATTCAGTCTTTCCCAAGTCGTAAAAAGAGAAGTAAACCGTGTTGTTGACGTGACCAAATTTGTCTACATCATTGAATCGCAATTGGATAGGTAATGTGTGATGAAATACGATTTCTTCCATTGTTTTCTCTTAAACGTTTTAAATTCGACACAAAAATAGCACTTTTACTTTCTTGCTTGAAATTGGGGCAAAGATAGATATTTCTGACGATTCTATTCTTGGAGACGGGGGAGAAATTAGTTAATAATCGTTTAAACTGTAGTCTTGGGACGTTTATTCTGACTTCTGATGTGTGGAAACAATCAGAAGGATGGAAAGGGACTTTTAAATACGGATTATTCTTAACTTATTATCTTGTGGAATATATCCACATTTTTGTGGAATTTTTGCACAGGATCGTGCTTGAAACTTAATCTGGCTATTAATGCTTTTTTCTTTATTGCAAATTATTTATGTGTTTGAAAATGAGTGATATGTTCTCTTTGATTAAACTCGATAAGTCTCGATGTATCAGTCTTTTGTTATGCTTTTGGCACATAAATTGCCTAATATTGATGGTAATCTATCCTAATAACTATTCTAATTTTAGAACAATAATGGAAGTAATAATGAAAAACAAATGGCTATTATGCATTTTTTTAATGCAGTTTCTGCCTTTCGGATTATTCGCGCAGGTTGCTCCTCCTCTTGAAGAACAGAAGACAGAAATACAGGAAGCCCCGGAAAATAACAATGAAGTTACGATAAACAGCGATACTACCACCGACGGGGATGCTGGAAAGACAATCAAAGGAGTGATTAACGATGAACAGGGAGAGACAATCATTGGTGCTTCCGTCATTATCAAAGGTGAAGATACCGGAACTACCAGTGATATGGATGGTAGGTTTACTCTCGAAGCCCCGGAAGGAGCGACTTTGGTGATCTCTTATATCGGCTATCATACGCAGGAAGTAAAAGTCAGAAAGAGATCTCTTCTTCGTGTTGTGTTGAAAGAAGACAATCAGTTGTTGGATGAAGTGGTAGTGGTAGGATACGGAACCGTCAAGAAGAGTGACCTTACGGGTGCTGTGTCCGGTGTATCCAACAGACAATACAAAAATCAACCTGTACAACGGGTTGAAAATATACTCCAGGGTCGTACTCCCGGTGTAGAAGTCACTGCTACGAGTGGTATGCCCGGAGCAAGTATGAAGGTGCGCGTTCGTGGAACTACCTCTATTAATAAAAGCAGTGATCCTTTATATGTGATTGACGGTATCATCTCTTCCAGTGGCTTGGACGGTATTAACCCTTCTGATATCCAGTCGATGGAAATACTGAAAGACGCTTCCTCCACTGCCATTTACGGTTCCCGTGGTTCGAATGGCGTTATCCTGATAACCACCAAACAGGGTAGTGAGGGAAAAGCACAGGTAACGTTCGATGCATCGGTAGGGCTTTCGACTGTCAGAAAACAGTATGACCTGCTGAACGCTTACGAATATGCAACTGCACTGAATGACATTCGCGGATCGTCTACTATCTCCGCCGAAGATCTTGAGGCTTATAAAAATGGAACGAAAGGAATTAACTGGACTGATCTTCTGACTCGTACAGGTATCACCCAGGATTATCGGCTCGCCATATCCGGAGGAAATGAAAAAGTGAAATACCTTATTTCGGGAAATGTACTTGATCAGGAAGCCATCACCATCATGTCCGATTATAAACGCTATGGAATTCGGGCAAACATCGACTCGGAAGTGAAACCCTGGTTGACAATCTCTGCAAAATTAAACGCATCCAGTCTTCACAAACACAATGAAGGTGGGGCGAACTGGTTGCATGTCACTAACTTTTCGCCTACCATGGAGCTGAAAGATCTCGAAACCGGCGTGTACAATACAGACCCGTATAATATGATCGGTTCCAGCCCTTACGGTGAAATGATAGTGAACAATAGCGATAGCTATAGCTATAATTTAAACGCCAACCTGACATTGCTGTTTAAGATCATGAAAGGACTGACGCTTTCCGTTCAGGGAGGTTATGACTACGATAATAGTCCTTCTTATTCTTTCCGGTCGAAACTGGATTCACCGGGTGCTATCAATAGCGCAAGCAATACCAACGCATTGCATAACTATTGGCAGAATACTAACAATCTGACCTGGCAAAAGCAATTCGGAGATCATAGCTTCACTGCCATGGGTGTATGGGAAATAAGTCGTTCGTGGGACTCACAACTAAAGGGAACCGGTTCCAATCTGAACAATGAAAGTGTTGGGTACTGGAATCTTGGCAATGCTGCTATCAGAGATGCGAGCAATTCATACACGGAATTTTCTTTGGCTTCCGGTATCGTGCGTGCTAATTACGATTATAAGAAACGATATTTTATTACCGCTGCATTAAGAGCTGACGGTTCTTCTAAATTTCAGGGAGACAACAAATGGGGATATTTCCCTTCCGCAGCTGTAGCTTGGGATATTGCACAAGAATCTTTCATGAGCAACCAGCACGTGCTCGATCAGTTGAAACTGCGTGCCAGCTTTGGTGTCACCGGAAATCAGGATATTGCTGCTTACAGCACATTGGGTATGTTGTCGGGAGCATCTTACGGCTGGGGAACTTCCACTTCCTCTACAGGATATTGGGGATATCAGTTTGCTACACCCGGCATTACTTGGGAAAAGACTTACCAATATGATTTGGGATTGGATATTAGTATCGGAGGCTTTAATATTACAGTGGACTGGTTCAAGAAACAAACGAAAGATCTGCTCTTTCAGAAACAGGTGCCTAAATATAACGGAGGTGGTACTTATTGGGTGAATCAAGGAAAACTGAACAATACCGGAGTCGAATTATCCCTTACCACTTTCCCTGTAAAGGGAGCTGTGACATGGGAAACCAGCCTGAATGCTTCTTATGTGAAGAATGAAGTAGCAGACCTCGCAGGAGATGACTTTGTACTCACTGCTAACTATAGCGATTTGGGAGGTCCTCTGCAGATTATGAAGCCCGGTTATCCTATGGGATCTTTCTATGTCTATCAATGGAAAGGATTCGATGATAAAGGCGCTAATCTTTATCAGAAAGCAGATGGTAGTCTGACAACGAATCCGACTTCCGATGATTTGGTTGTGAAAGGACAGGCAAGTCCCAAATGGACAGTAGGTTGGAACAACACTGTTACTTGGAAAAACTGGACGCTGAATGTATTTTTCAATGCTGCCACCGGATATGACCGGTTGAATATCAGCCGTTTTATGGCGGCATCCATGACTGGTGTTTCTCGTTTCGTAACCTTGCGTGATGCCTACTTCAAAGGATGGGATCATGTTGCCAACAAAGCGGACGCTCTTTATCCGAGCCTTACCAATACCGACAACAAGAGTTATGCTAATTCGGATTTCTGGCTTGAAGATGCTTCTTTTATCAAGTTGAAGAATATCAGCCTCTCGTACCGCATTCCTCGCCGTGTACTGAAGTTTGCAAGTGTACAACTGTCTGTCAGCGCACAGGATCTCTTTACAATCACCCGCTACAAAGGAATGGATCCTGAAGTGTACACCAGTTATGACGGACTGGATTACGGTGCTTATCCGATTCCTCGGACAATCACCTTTGGAGCCAAATTCAGATTTTAAACCGTGTATTAAGACAATAACCGTATGAAAACAGCATATACCTTTATAATGAAAGCCTTGCCTGTGCTTCTGACAGCTTTGTGTTGGACTTCGTGTAGTGATTTTCTGGAAGAAGATCCGAAAGGGCAGTTACCTTCGGATACCTATTTCAGTAATAAAGAAGACCTGGACGCTTCGCTGACGGCTCTCTATTCCGTGATCGCAAGTTCACAGGCTAGTAATAATCTTTGTGGAACGAACTTCCTGGTGGGAGATGATATCTCCACTCATCCTTCCAGTAATAAACAACCTCTTCGTGAACACGACCAGTTTGATGTGAAAGACAATAACTCGTGGTTGTCCAGTATGTGGGAGCAGCGTTTCAAAGTCATCAAGGCTGCCAATTTTATCATAAATAATGCGGAGCGTACGCCGGAGGTATCAAAAGACGATATAAAAGTGGCTATTGCACAAGCACATTATTGGAGGGCCTACTCTTATTTTTATCTGGTGACCACTTGGGGACGGGTTCCCATCATGCTGAAAGAAGAAATAGATTATAATGCTCCGTTGAAGACGGAAGAAGAAGTGTACGAATTGATTCTGTCTGACCTGAAAATAGCAGAAACCGATTGCCCCGCACTGTACACGAAGGAACCGTATGGCAGAAATGGAATGAACATTGCTGTAAGTGAGGGAGCCGTAAAAGCAACGATGGCTTATGTCTATATGTGTATGGCAGGATGGCCGCTTAATAAAGGAGTAGAATATTACAAGCTGGCTGCCGCCAAAGCCAAAGAAGTGATAGACGGTGCAGATGGTGGTAGCTACTATTATAAATTGCTGCCGGAATATAGCCAGGTATATTCATGGGAATACAATAATAAGAATACGGAACTTCTGTTGGGTATCTATTATAATAGGGATGCAGCAGGACAATCCGCTCCCTTGACCGATTTCCTGCAAGATATGAAACAGGCCGGTTGGGGAGATACGAATGGAGAAATTAATTTCTGGATGAACTTCCCCGAAGGTCCTCGTAAAAACGCTACGTATTTCCCGAAAATCATGCTTAGCGACGGGAAGCTATATGATTGGTGGTATGATACCGATCCTGCTTCCCGCGAGGTAGTGGCGCCTGTCTTTATGAAGACCGTGGAAGGTGCTGTACGCGGAACTGAATTTGATTATACAAATCCTGCCGTAGTCAATGCATCGGGGGAGAAAACATTCCAGTTATTACGTCTTTCGCAAGTATATTGCTGGTATGCCGAAGCAACAGGCCGTGCAGGAGAAATCAATGAACAGGCGGTTAAAGTGTTGAACGAAGTGCGCAACAGGGCAGACGGTGAAAAAACAAATAGATATACGACGGATATGTCTCCTGATGAACTGGCGGAAGCAGCCTACAATGAACATGGTTGGGAAATGGCCGGTTATTATTGGGGCGGTATTGCGAGCAGAGCCAGGGATATGTTCAGAATGTACCGGTATAAGGATCATTTTGAATTCCGTAAGAAAAATGAGCCTATTGAAGTGGCGCCCGGAGTTTTCAGGAAAGAAGCAGTAGCAGTCACCGGAACTTGGGATGACAGTAAGATGTATGTTCCTTATCCCTATGAAGATGTGATTTTGAACCCGAATCTGGATAATAGTTGGAAGAATAGATAGCGTTAGGGGCTGATTTTTTGAATGATCTGTTTTTTATAGAACGATGTAGGTTATCTCTTAATTTACATCGTTCTTTCTTTTTTGTATGGTTTGTTGTGTCAATCTATATTTTTGAGGGACTTAAAAACGTCGGGATAGATTTCACTAAATGGAATAAAAGTGTTATTTTTGCGTCTTGTTCTTAACGGAAATTAATCAAGAAATGATAGAAGATATTAAAAAAGCCTGTCAGGTGATGAATGAAGGAGGAGTGATCCTTTATCCCACCGATACCGTATGGGGTATAGGCTGTGATGCGACTAATGAAGAGGCTGTACGCCGCGTGTATGAGATTAAGAAACGCGCTGACAGCAAGGCTATGCTGGTCTTGGTAGACTCTCCGGTTAAAGTAGATTTTTATGTACAGGATGTGCCTGATGTTGCATGGGATTTGATTGAAGTTGCCGACAAGCCGTTGACGATTATTTATTCCGGAGCACGTAACTTAGCATCGAATTTGCTGGCCGAGGATGGCAGTGTAGGGATTCGGGTGACGAATGAAGACTTTTCCAGACGACTCTGTCAGCAGTTCCGTAAAGCAATCGTTTCTACTTCGGCTAATGTCAGCGGGCAGCCGGGTGCGGCTAATTTTAGCGAAATCAGTGATGAAATCAAATCGGCGGTAGATTATATCGTTGGCTTTCGCCAGGACGATATGAGCCGGCCGAGACCCTCAAGTATTATTAAGTTGGAAAAAGGTGGAGTGATAAAGATAATTCGCGAATAAATGAAAGGAGAAAAACTTAGTTTATTACAGCGTTGCATCAAATGGCGGGAAGCGAATATAAAGGAGAAGCAATTTATCCTGATATTAAGTTTTCTTGTTGGGATCTTTACAGCGTTTGCCGCATTAATATTGAAATTCTTTATCCATCAGATACAGAATTTTCTGACCGATAACTTCAGTGCGACGCAGGCCAACTACCTGTATTTGGTATATCCGGTAGTCGGAATCTTTTTGGCAGGCTGGTTTGTGCGCAATATAGTCAAGGACGACATCAGTCATGGAGTCACCAAGATTCTATATGCAATTTCCCGCAGGCAGGGACGTATCAAACGACATAATATTTGGTCATCTACTATCGCCAGTGCTATTACTATCGGATTTGGAGGATCGGTCGGGGCGGAGGCGCCGATTGTACTGACTGGTTCAGCTATCGGTTCCAATTTGGGTAGCGTCTTCAAGATGGAACACCGCACGCTGATGCTGCTCGTAGGATGTGGAGCGGCAGGTGCCATTGCCGGTATTTTCAAAGCTCCGATTGCCGGACTCGTGTTTACATTGGAAGTCCTGATGATTGACCTGACTATGTCTTCTTTGCTTCCGCTGCTGATTTCTGCAGTGACCGCAGCTACCGTATCTTATATCACTACCGGTACGGAAGCTATGTTTAAGTTTCATCTTGATCAGGCATTCGAACTGGAACGTATTCCTTTCGTTATCTTGTTGGGAATCTTTTGCGGACTGATTTCGCTATACTTTACGCGTGCCATGAATTCGGTGGAAGGCGTCTTTGGTAAACTTAATAACCCTTATAAGAAATTGGCTTTCGGTGGTGTGATGTTGAGTGTGCTGATTTTCCTTTTTCCGCCTCTTTATGGTGAAGGATATGATACGATTGATCTTTTGCTGAATGGAACGTCTGCGGCAGAGTGGGATACGGTCATGAACAATTCTATGTTTTATGGTTATGGTAATCTGCTGCTGGTTTATCTGGTGCTGATAATTTTGTTGAAAGTATTTGCCTCCAGTGCAACGAACGGTGGTGGCGGTTGTGGTGGAATCTTTGCACCTTCTCTTTATTTGGGGTGTATTGCAGGGTTTGTTTTCTCTCATTTTAGCAATGATTTTGCTTTCTCTGCTTATTTGCCGGAGAAGAATTTCGCGTTGATGGGAATGGCGGGAGTGATGAGTGGCGTTATGCACGCTCCTTTGACAGGGGTGTTTCTGATAGCCGAACTGACTGGTGGATATGATTTATTCCTTCCGTTGATGATTGTATCCGTAAGTTCATATCTGACCATTATTGCTTTCGAGCCTCATAGTATCTATTCGATGCGTCTGGCCAAGAAGGGACAGTTGCTTACACACCATAAGGATAAAGCCGTGTTGACGTTGATGAAAATGGAAAATGTGGTGGAGAAAGATTTCGTTGTCGTACATCCGGAAATGGATTTGGGCGAATTAGTGAAAGCAATAGCTGCTTCCCATCGAAATGTGTTCCCGGTGACAGATAAGAAAACGGGTGAATTGCTGGGAATTGTACTTCTCGACGACATTCGTAACATCATGTTCCGACAAGAACTTTATCATCGTTTCACTGTTAATAAATTAATGACATCTGCCCCTGCCAAGATATTCGATACGGATGGAATGGAACAGGTGATGCAGACGTTTGATGATACGAAAGCCTGGAATCTTCCGGTAGTGGATGAAGAAGGGCGATACCAGGGATTTGTCTCTAAATCGAAGATATTTAATTCATACCGGCAAGTATTGGTACATTTCTCTGAAGACTAACAACCGTAAGGGATAATTTATTAGGCACGGATTACACAGCTTACGCTGTTATTTTATGTAGACCTAATTCAGGAAACCGTGAAATCCGTGTAATCCGTGCCTAAGTAGCGATAACATATTGAATGATGAAAAAAGAAGATTTAAGAATAGTATATATGGGGACTCCCGATTTTGCGGTAGAGGCCCTGCGTCAATTAGTAGAAGGCGGTTATAATGTAGTAGGTGTGATTACAATGCCCGATAAGCCTGCCGGACGCGGACATAAGATTCAGTATTCTCCTGTAAAGCAATATGCGCTTGAACAAAATTTGCCGTTACTTCAACCGGAAAGGTTGAAAGATGAGGCTTTTGTAGAAGCATTGTGTGAATGGAAGGCGGACTTACAGATTGTAGTTGCTTTTCGTATGTTGCCGGAAGTGGTATGGAATATGCCACGACTGGGTACGTTCAATCTTCATGCTTCTTTGCTTCCTCAATACCGTGGAGCTGCCCCCATTAATTGGGCAGTAATCAATGGTGATACGGAAACCGGAATTACTACTTTCTTTTTGAAACACGAGATAGACACCGGAGAAGTCATTCAGCAAGTGCGTGTGCCTATCGCAGATACGGATAATGTGGAAGTGGTACATGATAAGTTGATGGTGCTGGGAGGAAAACTGGTTCTTGAAACGGTAGACGCTATATTGAATGGAACGGTAAAACCGATTCCTCAAGAAGAAATGGCGGTTGTCGGTGAACTTCGTCCTGCTCCGAAGATCTTTAAAGAAACCTGCCGGATTGACTGGAATCAGTCGGTGAAGAAGATATACGATTTTATCCGTGGATTATCACCTTATCCTGCTGCCTGGAGTGAACTGATTACTTCTGAAAAAGGAGCACCAGTGGCCGTGAAGATCTTTGAAAGTGAGAAGATTTATGAATCACATCAATTAGCTATAGGAACAATTGTGACCGATGGGAAGAAATTCATGAAAGTAGCTGTACCGGATGGATTTGTATCTATTCTTTCTTTACAGCTTCCCGGTAAAAAACGTTTGAAAATAGATGAATTGCTTCGTGGATATCACTTGGAAGATGGTTGTCTGATGAAGTAATTAATCGGATAAACAGATTAAAACGAGCAAGCCATTAGATTATAAATAGAATAAAACCGTCCCGAATAAGAGACGGCTAGAACTTAAAATAGAAGAATTATGAAACCGATTATCGCTCCTTCCATTCTTTCTGCCGATTTTGGATATTTGGCAAAGGATATTGAAATGGTAAACCGCAGTGAAGCGGAGTGGGTACATATTGATATTATGGACGGAGTATTTGTTCCGAACATTTCATTTGGCTTTCCGGTACTGAAATATGTAGCGAAGTTAAGCCGGAAACCGCTGGATGTGCATTTGATGATTGTGAATCCGGAAAAGTTTATTCCGGAGGTAAAAGCGTTGGGCGCTCATACGATGAATGTGCATTATGAAGCTTGCCCGCATCTGCATCGGGTGATTCAACAAATCAGAGAAGCCGGGATGCAGCCTGCTGTAACTATCAATCCGGCCACTCCTGTAGCTCTTTTACAAGATATTATCCGGGATGTATATATGGTGCTTATCATGAGCGTGAATCCGGGATTTGGAGGACAGAAGTTTATCGAACATTCAGTAGAAAAAGTTCGTGAGCTGCGTGCCCTGATTGAACGGACAGGTTCGAAAGCGCTGATTGAAGTAGACGGTGGGGTAAATCTGGAAACAGGTGCCCGTTTGGTTGAGGCGGGAGCCGATGCGTTAGTGGCGGGTAATGCTGTCTTTGCGGCACCGGATCCGGAAGCGATGATTCGTCAGTTGCACGAACTGTAACTCATCTGTTGAGTACTTTTTACATCCATCGATATCCCTATATACGCCTGATTATCCCTTGGATAACAGGCGTTTTTTGTGGAGATCATTTTTTTGACCGTTCATGGGAACCTTTTGGGAGTGTTCTAGCTCTTGGACTTTGTATTGCTTTATTGTTTGTTCTTTATTTCCTGAAACGCCATTCATTGCGATGGTGCTTTGGATTAGCTGTCTCTATCCTTTGTTTTATAGGAGGGTGGCTTGGAATAACTTGGCAATTACAGCACGCTGTCTACTCTTTTCCGGAAGAAGAAACAGTGTATCGGGTTTTAATAACGGATGCACCTCAGGTGAAAGAACATACCTACCTCTGCCAGACATTATTAAAGGGACGTCGTGATACTGCCGGCACATGTCCGATAGAACGTGCTGCAATCCTTTATCTACAGCAAGATTCGGCCGTCACCCGATTAAAAAGTGGAGATGAACTGCTGGTTTCTGCCCGTATTTCTCCTCCTCTCAACAATCGGAACTTTGATGAATTTGATTATGCCCGCTTCCTGATGCGGAAAGGAATCAGCGGAACAGGATATGTTGCATCCGGGAAATGGGCAAAATTGGACGGAATGAATAACCTTGATCTCAAAGGTATAGCCGGTTCTTGTCGAAGAAAGATGATTTCACTTTATCGGGAACTAGGATTTTCCGGCGATGAACTGGCTGTACTTTCAGCACTGACCATAGGAGACAAAACGGAATTAAGTGATTCGGTTCGTGAGAGTTATTCGGTAGCCGGAGCAAGTCATATTTTAGCTTTATCCGGTTTGCATATCGGGCTTTTATATACATTGCTCTTCTTCATACTGAAACCTGTTGCCCGAAGAGGAAATATAGGTAGAGCTATACGTTCTGTTCTTCTTCTTATCCTATTATGGGCTTTTGCCTTTTTCACAGGACTTTCCCCTTCGGTAGTACGCTCGGTCAGTATGTTTTCGATTTTAGCAATGGCAGATATGGTTGGTCGCCAACCGCTATCTTTAAATACATTGGCGGCAGCTGCATGGTTGATGCTATTCTGTAATCCGGCATGGTTGTTTGATGTTGGTTTCCAGCTCTCTTTCCTTGCTGTTGCTTCCATCCTATTGATTCAAAAGCCAGTTTATCACCTGATTACGGTGAAAGGTAGAATAGGGAAATATATTTGGGGACTGATAAGTGTGTCTGTTGCTGCACAAATAGGAACGGCTCCGCTTGTCATGTTTTATTTCTCCCGGTTCCCTGTACATTTTCTATTGACGAACTTGGTTGTTATTCCATTCATTACGATTATCCTGTATGCTGCTGTCATTATGCTTCTTCTGACTCCTCTTTCGTGGCTTCAGACCGTAGTGGCCGAAGGTGTTAAGAAACTATTGGAAGGACTTAATTTCTTCGTCCGATGGGTGGAACAGCTTCCTTACGCTTCTATAGATGGAATCTGGCTTTATCAGTCAGAAATATTGGGTATCTATATCGTTGGCTCTTTGTTAACCTATTATTTTATGAACCGTCGATACCGGAATTTATTGATTTGTCTTTTTTCTATCTTATTACTGGGGACTTATCATGCAACAATCTATTGGCTAGATCGTCCCCGGACGAGCCTGGTCTTTTATAATGTGCGCGGTTGCCCAGCAGTACATTGCATTGAGAGCGATGGACGTTCCTGGATAAACTATGTAGATACTATCCCCAATGAAAAACATTTGAAACGCATGGCTGCTAACTATTGGAAGCATCATCACCTTCTGCCTCCCCAAAAAATAACTGCCGATTGCCGGTATATGGAACTAAACCGTCAGCAGCAGATTATATCCTATCATGGCTGTCATATTTGTGTAATAAATGATAACCATTGGCGGAACAAAACTACCGTTTCTCCGTTATATATTCAGTATCTTTACTTATGCAAAGGATATGACGGACATATGGAAGAGCTCACTCGAATCTTTTCTTTCTCTTACGTCATATTGGACGCATCTCTCTCGGAATACCGCAAACACCTCCTTGAAAGCGAATGCAAGCAATCCGGTCTGCGGTTTATCTCGCTATCCGACGAAGGTTCTGTCCGCTTTTTGCTCTAAGTACAAAGATTTATCGTACATTTGCACCTTGATAAAGTATAAGAGTATGTTGACGAAAGTAATTGAACAAGCCAAAATAGACCATTTCACCAAATGGTTTGAACGAGCTGACAAAATAGTAATTGTATCTCATGTTTCCCCTGACGGTGACGCTATCGGTTCTTCACTGGGATTATATCATTTCCTGGATTCACAGGAAAAAACAGTAAACGTAATTGTGCCGAATGCTTTTCCCGATTTTTTGCGGTGGATGCCGGGCAGTAAGGATATTCTGTTGTATGACCGTTACAAAGACTTTGCAGATAAATTGATTGCCGAAGCAGATGTCATCTGTTGCCTCGATTTCAATGCACTGAAGCGTATTGACGATATGGCAGACGCTGTGGCTGCTTCTCCGGCACGTAAAATAATGATCGATCATCATTTGTATCCCGAAGATTTCTGTAAGATAGTAATGTCTTATCCTAAAATATCTTCTACTTCCGAACTGATATTCCGTCTCATCTGCCGTATGGGATATTTCAGTGATATCTCCAAGGAAGGCGCTGAATGTATCTACACAGGGATGATGACAGATACCGGTGGGTTCACCTATAACTCGAACAACCGGGAGATATATTTTATCATTAGCGAACTCCTTTCTAAAGGAATCGATAAAGATGATATTTATCGTAAGGTGTACAACACCTATTCGGAGAGTCGTTTACGTTTGATGGGCTATGTATTGTCGAACATGACTGTGTATTCGGATTATAATTCGGCACTAATCACCCTGACGAAAGCAGAGCAAAGTAAATTCAACTACATAAAAGGCGATAGTGAGGGCTTTGTTAATATCCCCCTTTCCATTAAAAATGTCTGCTTCTCTTGCTTCTTGAGGGAAGATACAGAGAAACCGATGATTAAAATATCCCTTCGTTCGGTAGGAACCTTCCCATGCAATCAGCTAGCTGCCGAATTCTTCCATGGAGGAGGGCACTTGAATGCTTCGGGCGGTGAATTTTTCGGAACGATGGAAGAGGCAAAAGCGGTCTTTGAGAAAGCGCTTGAGAAATATAAACCTTTACTAACAGCGAAAAGCTAAAGATGGAAGGTTAAAAGTGAATATGGAAAGGTTAAAAGATACGAACTTTCAACTTCCCTCTTTCAACTTTTAATGATTTTGAGATACATTTGTGCAGAATATAGCTAAATAACAGATAATGAAGAAACTTGTATTTTTATTTCTCTCTTTGTTAACCGCCGGAAGTCTGTTTCAGGCATGCGACAATTCGAAGACTTATGCAGAAATGCTGGAAGACGAGAAAAATGCGGTGAATAAGTTCATCAAAGATAATGATATCCGTGTCATTTCATTGGAAGAGTTTGAACGGGATACTATTACAGCTTCTAAAGAAGCAGGGAATGGATATGACGAATATGTTGCTTTCTCCAATGGCGTATATATGCAGATCGTAGATCGTGGAGGAAAAGAGGATAAGGATGGAGTTGAAGTTATTAATGAGGTAGATACTTTTGCTAACAATAACATCATTTGTGCTCGTTATGTGGAAAAGGATATGATGACAGGAGAAGTTACTTGTTTCAATGTACCTTTAGAAGAATGGATGGATGTTCCTGATTATTATAAGTTTCCATTAACATTCCGTTATGTACAAAACGCATCTACTGTTTATGGAATCGTTTTATCTGGTAGTTTGGACTACGATTTATTATGGGTTAATCAAGGTTATGGAACTGCGATTCCATCCGGATGGTTGATTGCCTTACCTTATTTGCGTAATAATGCACATGTACGCCTGATTGTACCTTCTAAGATGGGACATACACTTGCACAGCAATATGTCAATCCATATTTTTATGATATTTGGAAGTTTGAGAAAGCAAAAAGCTAAAGCACTAACATTTAGATAAATCAAATCTTTAAGTAGAGAACTTATGACTCTAATCAAATCTATCTCTGGAATCCGCGGAACTATCGGCGGAGGAGCGGGGGAAGGACTGAACCCGCTTGACATTGTAAAATTCACCTCGGCTTATGCTACTTTGATTCGTAAGACCTGCAAAGCGAAGAGCAACAAGATTGTTGTTGGACGCGATGCCCGCATTTCGGGTGAGATGGTAAAAAACGTAGTAGTCGGCACATTGATGGGAATGGGCTGGGATGTAGTAGACATTGATCTTGCTTCTACCCCGACCACAGAACTTGCTGTAACAATGGAAGGCGCTTGTGGTGGTATTATCCTGACAGCTTCTCATAACCCGAAACAGTGGAACGCACTGAAATTGCTGAATGAACATGGTGAATTTCTGAATGCAGCCGAAGGCAACGAAGTACTTCGTATTGCTGAAGCTGAAGAATTTGACTATGCCGATGTTGACCATCTGGGATCTTACCGCAAAGACCTGACTTATAATCAGAAACATATCGACAGTGTATTGGCTCTCGACCTGGTAGATGTAGAAGCTATCAAGAAAGCCAACTTCCGGGTAGCGATTGACTGTGTGAACTCTGTAGGCGGTATCATTCTCCCTGAACTTCTTGAACGTTTGGGGGTGAAACATGTAGAAAAACTCTACTGTGAACCTACCGGAAACTTCCAACACAACCCAGAACCGCTTGAAAAGAACCTCGGCGACATCATGAACCTGATGAAAGGGGGCAAAGCAGATGTAGCATTCGTTGTAGACCCAGACGTTGACCGTTTGGCAATGATCTGCGAAAATGGTGTAATGTACGGTGAGGAATATACACTGGTTACTGTGGCTGATTATGTACTGAAACATACTCCGGGGAATACAGTTTCTAATTTGAGTTCTACCCGTGCCCTGCGTGATGTAACCCGTAAATATGGTATGGAATACAGTGCTTCTGCCGTAGGCGAAGTAAACGTTGTAACGAAGATGAAAGCAACCAATGCCGTTATCGGTGGTGAAGGAAATGGTGGAGTAATCTATCCTGCCAGCCATTATGGCCGTGATGCATTGGTAGGTATTGCTCTATTCCTTAGCCATCTGGCTCATGAAGGAAAGAAAGTTAGCGAGCTTCGTGCCACTTATCCTCCTTACTTCATAGCTAAGAACCGTGTCGATCTGACTCCGGAAATCGATGTAGATGCTATCCTTGCAAAAGTAAAGGAAATCTATAAGAACGAAGAAATCAACGATATCGACGGTGTGAAGATTGACTTTGCCGACAAATGGGTACATTTGCGTAAGAGTAATACAGAACCGATCATCCGCGTATATAGCGAGGCTTCTACAATGGAGGCAGCCGAAGAAATCGGTCAGAAGATAATGGATGTGATTAATGAATTAGCCAAGAAATAACGATTCATTAACATCATCGGAAAAATAATAAAGGGAGAGCTTCACTATCAAGCTCTCCCTTTGTTTATTCTGTTTATCTATTTGACAGGCAATTGCTGGCTCTGTTTAATTTTGAGGGGATATGTTTCAGAACAACTATCCTCAAAACGGTTCGTTTTGGTTATGAATCAAAATTGCGGTAGTTTGATCCTTTTAAAAAAACGCTTTTGACCTTCACAAGTATCACAGACTCGTAAGTTGTAGTGTGACAGATGTTTGCTGTGATTTAAGGTTCTCTTTTTAATTCTTCACATCCTTCACACTGCGTTCCCTACCTCTTGGGAAAGGAGCCTTAGTTAAAACAAAAGCTTAGGTGTTTCCTTCATATGGAAGGACATAAGAAGACTAATATGCTTGAATAATGGATTGAAATAGTCAACATAGATATTGGCCGACTATAGTTGACTATCTAGTCAACTATAGTCGTCTAAGTAGCCAACTGTACTTGACCAAGTAGCCGACTACAGTTGTCCATTAATAAAATATCAAAATTGTCATATAGAGCCGACATTATGTAGTATTAAACCATATACTCCATTTACGGTTACGGTTTGATTTGGTTTCGTACCGGAATGAATCTATTTTAGATTTTCAATGGCTTGATATAACCATTTGAAGAATAAGCATTTAACTGAGTATTTGAGAAACAATGGTAACGAGTTGGCAACTGTGCGAATTTCAGTGATTTACGGTGCTATGCTGTCAAATAACCCTTTTGCAAAGTTACGAAATAATTACGAATAAACGATATATAGTTTGTGTGTTTTATGTAATTTTCCACTATTCAATGGAATAAACGGAATCGTAGAAATATCAAGTTTGAACAAAAAGGAATGTTGTAAGGTTACATTCCTTTTTGTTCTCCATAACTTCATAGCCTATGAAGTTTTTCTTTGTTAATTTGGAGGTCTTTAATAACTTTTGCTACACCTGGTCCCTCTGTTGATTCAAAAAGTTTGATAAGGCGGTCTATGATATTTTTCAACTCATTAATAATCTTATCTTTTGCTTTAAGTTTTTCATCACAATCTTTTTTAAATGCTTCCAACGCTTTTTTATGTTGTTTATTTAAATCTGCTATGGCTTTTTTGACTTCTGTTGTTACTTTACCACGATTTTTCCATGCATGAGCCATCCACCCTGCTAAAAACATTAGCAACGCAGCAAGAATAGACAATATAATCTTTATAACTTTATCCATTGATTTCTATCTTTTCAAATTCTTCAATTATTCTTTTTGTATAAAATTCTCGTTCTATTTCACTAATTACATTTGAGCTATGACATATTTGATAGAGAGTTACAAGATAACCTCCAAGGTCAAATTTTCTCATAGTATTTTTGTCCCCCATATATGCTGTAAGCATAGAATAACCAATATCTGATATTGTAGAAAACGCATCTGAATACATGATAATCTTTCTAGTTCTTACCATATATAATCTTTCATCTTCATTTTTATTTTTACATAGTCCATGTAGAAAGCCTATGAGCCAATTTATAAACATTGTTGCAATGCCTCCTTGTGTTATAGTACTTGTATTTAGTCCATATAACGAAAGGGTACGAGCGAGTTTTGGAGAGAAAGTTGATATTACAGGAAGTGGCAAACCCTGTTTACTTGGAAGGTCACTAAATAGATGAACTATTTCTTTCAGTAAAGCTGTCCCTAACGTAATCCATCCTTCTTTACCTTCCTGTTGTAGTCTATTTGCAATACTTCTAAAAATATCCAGTGTATCAGCTCTGTCACACACAGTATCAAGATAAGCAAAATACTCTTTACCATTTTTCGCTTTTCTTGAATGAGGCATTGTGTTTATATGCCAACTAACAAAGTCGTTACGAGTTATCGTTGAAGTCATAATATTGGCAGTCCCAATGACTAACCCTAATAATGGATCATGCCCAAGAGCTGTAGCCCGATGATTAAAACCGCTAAAACCAGGAATTATTTGTTCACTATCTTTATACCATTTATTATCGTGCTCTTTTTGTATTGCATCGAATGGTACTGGATTTGATATTATTTCTTCCCTTGAAGCATAATATGTACATCCTTGTCTATCAGATTTTTCATCATGATGAAATGGGGTCTTTTGTGCTAGTTCTTTGTCACTCATTTCCCGCAACATCTTTATGCTGTACTTAACACTACATTGAATAAGAATAGAAAAGATGAAAAACGGAATGTCCTTTTTGTTTAGTATTGATGTTAAGCCATTAAATTCATCTGTTGCATTATCAAGAATTTGCAGTGTGTTGTCACATATGTTAATATGTTTGTCAATCTTATCATTAAAATTTACAATCTCTTGATTTAACATCTCATCTTGACGCTGTATCTTGGCATAACTGGCTAATATATCATCTAAAGTATCTTTTCTCATGTTTGTTGATTATAGTTTTGAGAAATCTTTGGTTCTTCGTCACTTTGGAGTCAACCTATTTGTTTACATTACTTTATTTATCGGCAATTCGAGCGTACTAAGCGTGTAAAAGCCTTACCAATAAAGTGCGGCCCCCAAATTGACGAAGAACCAAATCTTTTTAATCCGACTGCAAAATTACAAAAAATCCGAAATATATCATTCAACTATCACAGACTTTATTTTGATTTATTTTGATTTACAGTTACATACTTATACTCTGTCTTGGGTTCGGTATTCCGATAGTTTTTCTAAATCCGTTCATTTTCTTCTGAAATGTATGGTTTTCTTTTTTAGGTCGTGAAATTGTATGGCTTCTGCCGTTGGCTTGGGAGAGTCCAGAGAGGTACAACCTCTTTGGCTTATTGGGGAATTTTCAGCGGTACGGAGTATTGCGGCTCGGAAAATTCCCTAATAAGCTACGATCTTTTCTGTGCAAATACCTGCATGAGGTGTCTGTGATTAGACCTGCTTCAGTCGTTTACTTATGCACTTTATGGCGTGTGTTGAATGGTGGTTGCCCTTTCTTGGATGACCGTCCTTGCCCGTTGCCTATGCTTGTTTTCAAGTGCAGTCATTGTAGCTGCTGTATAGACCAACGGGATGCACCTCCCTATGATTGGGGAGAGGGTGGCAAGGGGTTTCGGGCAGACCGAAACATAAACTTGCTACCCTCCAAAACAAAGGAAACCGATTTTGAGCAACTCAAATTACTCAGACATGAACAGGCGTTAGAAAGACGGAATTAAGACAAGAATCTATCCGAAGCGAAAGAGCGATGCAGCATAGCCATCCAACCTTGAAACCGTCAAGTCCGTATGCCTGCTTTGCAAATGGGAATAATTGCATTTCTTCTGCTATGGGGGAATTATCCTCCTACGCTTTCCCAGCGGACTGATGATGGATGAAAAATCCGATGATTTGATGATTAACATATTCAATCTACTGTTATTTAATTATTTATGCCCTCATCGAGTTCTCATCAAACTACTTACGAAAAGAGAAACTCATCATTTGCGAGTCGGCTTGCTTTGTCTGTCATCTTTCTCCTTCTTTTCATCGGTAAAATACTTCTGATAAGTATTCGATGAGAGTATAAGTATCTATATTTCAATATGATTATATTCTTATTCATCAATTCATCAAAAATAAAGGTATATTTTTCCGAAAAGCATTGCTCTTGGTTCGCTTCATGCGCACCGTACTAACAGCTCCATCCACCTCTGAATGGCAGTGTTAGCAGGTATGTTTTTTCTTTTCGCCGGTACATAATCTTATCCAATAGCATCTTACGGACTTTTGAAGCCCCGAGCGATTCGATACGGAGTGCAAGGGCAACAACCATATCAAGACTGTAAACATCCAAACCGCAACCGTTCGACAAATACAGGTAGCGTTTGGTTTCGTATTCTTTCAGAATTCCGCTCTTGTAAACAGCCTTTATTCCTGCACGGATGGTCGGAGCGATAACCTCGAACAGTTCTACAAGTTCTGATTCCGACATCCATATATTGGCGGTATCAGTCGGCAGGACGATATTGCCCTGCCCGTCCATCGTGATGACGCTTCTTTCTTTTTTCATCGGTACTCGGTTTTATTGGTTATCAAATAGCACTGCAAATGCTTTTCTCCATATCCTCCAGCTTGTGCGACAGGTTTTCCATGTCCTGACTAATCTTCTGGTTCGTTATTTTGGCGTATATCTGCGTGGTCTTTATGTTGGTATGCCCTAACAGACGACTGACGGTTTCAATGGGTACACCGTGCGATAAAAGCACGGTCGTGGCGTTCGTATGTCTTGCAACGTGCGTGCTGAGCCGTGTCTTGAAACCGCATTGCTTACCGATTTCTTTCAGTACCTTGTTGCAACTGCCGTTGCTCGGAACCGGGAACACTCGGTTGTCCCTTGTCAGCCCCTTGTACTTCTCTATGATTCGCAGGGGAACGTCCAACAGGCGGATATTGGATTCCGTATTCGTCTTCTTTCTTCGGGTGATTATCCACAGGTTACCGTCAAAGAATGTTTGCAGTTTGTCGGTGGTTAGGTTCTTCACATCGGAATATGCCAACCCCGTGAACACCGAAAACAGAAACAAGTCCCTTACAAGCTCGTGCGTCTTGTTCTTCATCAGAGCGTCCATGAGCGTCTGTATCTCCTGTTGGGTAAGATACCCCCTGTCCACGCTTTCGGGAGAATTGATATACCCTGCAAAGGGATTGAACGGCAGACGACCGTCATTCCTCGCTATCGAAATGATATGCTTCAGCACAATCATGTAGCCCCACACGGTATTGGTGCGGCACTTCTTCACCGTGCGCAGAAAATACTCGAAGTCATTGATAAATGTGAGGCTCAGCTCCTTGAGAGGAATATCCTCACGCTTGTAGGTATGGGGCAGGAACTCCCGTATATGCTTGCAGACGGTCTGATAACGGTTAAATGTCCCTTTGGCTCTGCTGTGTCCGACTTTCTTCGCAAACTCGGCATTGTGCTGCTCAAAGAGTTTCAGCAAGGTTTCCTGTTTGATACCGATGCCGAGATAGGCATCTTTCAGTTTGGCAGCGGTTACATATCCGTCCGTCTGCATCAGTTCTTGATATCGGCGGTTCACCTCCACCCGAATCTTGTCAACCGCATGGTTGATTCTCTGCGCTTCGGCACTCTTGCCCGAAGCACGGCTGTTCTTAACGTCCCACAAGTGGGGCGGAACGTCCATCTTGCAGCTGAACTGTTTAATCTCTCCGTCCACCGTAAGGCGGCACATCAGTGGCAGGTTGCCGTTGGGCTTTGCACTGCCTTTCTTCACATAGAATAAGACCTTGAATGTACTTCGCATAACTCACTTCTTTTTTGGTGACAAAATTAGTTTACCGTGAGTTACCGACAGCTACGCAGAATTACGCAAATCGCAGAAAAACAGATGCTTATTCAGAAAATTCACACCCTACGGCAGTAATGATGTGGTAACTGAACTCTTACGTTGTGTGGCTTTTGGATGTCTGTAAACGACCTTTTCCACATCAAAAGCAAAAGCGTAACGACCACTCTTTCAGTTGAATCGCTACGCTTTTCCTCAATTTACTTTTTTGCTATCTGTTTATTTTAAGAATGTGATTGTCCTGAATCAAATCCCCCCAAGTTTTCAAATTGCTCTCCCAATTGCTTTCTCGTTTCCGGTAACCGTGTTTGTAAAGCAAGAAGACTTTTGCCGCTCCGTCAATGAACCACTACACAGTGCTTCTGGTCTGACACCGTTTTTTTGTTTTACCACTTTTCTGCTTCCAACCTTTTGGGCGGAATGAAAGGAGTATGCTGTTGTAGATTACTTTTCTGCTTCATTTTGGTATTATTTATATTAATTCACTATATTTGCTCTGAATTATCTGATAAATGAAAGCTTGCTTCCTTTATTTCGGTGGTATAATTAGAGATTACATTGAAATACAAAAGATTATGTTTTTGGAGGCAGTTTGCCAATGGATAGTGAGCATATTTAACAAGTAGTTACTTGAACTGTTCGAACGTAAAGATGAGAAGATTATGGAATTGGACCGTCGTATCGGACGGTTGGAATATAAGATCGAATTACTACTCCGGAAGGAGGGGGAAAACGATCTGTAATATAAAGAAAGTACGATGAAAACACACCTGATTTTATTTCTTATAACACTGGCTGCTTCATTGACTGTCCGTGCTGATAAAGGGAATGAAACCTATTTTTTCCGGACCGTGAATTATCAGCAAGGACTCTCCAATAGTGCCGTATTAAGTATTTTCCAAGATAACGAAGGATTGATGTGGTTTGGAACGTATGACGGTGCGAATTGTTATGACGGAGAAAATATGGAAGTATTCCGCTCCGACTTTTCCGAGCAGAAAACATTGAACAACAATATTGTGCACTCTATTCAACAGGCGGATAGCAGTTGCCTGTGGATGACCACGCATTCGGGAGCCAACCGTTTTTCAAAAGACTCCCGACAGATTATTAGCAATTACGATTTCGGAGGAGACTTTGTCATTCATTCCAATCAGAAAGGGAATACCTGGGTGTTGGGCTACGGATGGATTTCTTATTATAATACGTTTCACCATCGTTTTGTTAACATTCCGATGCCGGACATCCATATGCTGAAAGTCGATGTTAGGGCGTTTGTCACTGATGAAGGCGATTTGTATCTTTTCCCCTATGAAAGCGGTGACCTGTATCGCTTTTCGTTGAATGCTTTTGATCAGGATACTCTGTCCACCCGGCTTACCACCATTCCTTCCCATTTTCATCAGAAGCGGATAGAATATGTATGCTACCAGAATGGCGTATTTTGCTTTTATGACTCCGACTACGATCTTTTCGTGTACGATATTTCAAGAAAGTCTAAGATTTATATCCGGAATATTGGTGAGTTGGTTCGGAAGTATGGGCTTATCACCGGCATTGTGCCTTTCTATGAAGACATCATTTTAGCTTTTCATACCAATGGACTGATGCGTTTGCGTCTTTCCCAGCGATATGCGGAAGAAGTGATTGACCGGAATATGCGGATTTTCGGCATCTATAATGATCCCCGGCAAGGAGTTTTGTGGGTGGGAACCGACGGGCAGGGAGCGGTGATGTATTCGCGGAAATACGCTATTGCTACCAATCTGATGTTGAGCAGCTTCTCTCCCAATTTGACTCGGCAGGTAAGGGCAATCATGACGGATAAACAGGGTGGCCTTTGGGTAGGAACCAAGGGAAACGGCCTGCTTCATGTGAAAAATTATCGTGACGGAGTGCGGGCATCCGATGTGGAGGTCTATTCGCTGAATGGGAAACAGCCTGCGGTATCTTACGTGAGACCGGAACGGGAGTTGCGAATCTATGCTATGCGGGAGAGCAGTTATAGAAACGGATTCTGGGTGGGAGCCGCTTCTCCGGGCTTGTGCTATTATTCATTCGATAACGGACAACTTCATCCTTTGGTGGGAACTGATTCCGGAGTTCCGGTAGAGGGCGGTAATGAAGTACATTCCATCGTCGAAGAGAATGACAGTGTACTCTATCTTGCCACTTCGGGTGAAGGGCTTTGTAAGGTGGTGCTCGACAGCGGGCATGGACCGCTCCGGATAAAGTCATTGAAACATTATAAATTCTACTATGAGCAACAGGAGCTTAATCTCTATTATAGTATGGTGCCCCAAGGAGATTCCTTGTTGTGGCTGGGCAGTCAGCAGAGGGGATTGGTGCGTTTCAACCGGAAGACGGAAGAATATCAGGTCTTCTCTTTGAGCGAGATGTTGCACAAATCCGTGGATGATGTACTGTGTTTGCATTGGCGTCGTGGAGAGTTGTGGGTAGGCACTACTGCCGGTTTGGTGCGTGTCACTTTCAAGGAGAACAGGTTGGAAACCGTCCATATCGGGCGTAAGCAAGGATTGCTCAACGATATGATACACAGTATTTTGGAAGATGCCAACGGACTTCTCTGGCTGGGGACGAACCGCGGTCTTATCAAATTCAATCCGGACAATTTCTTTTCGCACGCTTATTATTATAGTGGCGGCATACAAATCGGAGAATTTAGCGACGATGCCTATTATCGCTGTCCTTACACTGGAAATCTTTTTTTCGGAGGAATCGACGGGCTGCTCTATATGAACAAGAATGTACCTTCCGCTCCAGAATATTACCCGGAGGTTTTATTGCGTAAGTTGGTGATTGAGAAAACATTCGTTAACTTACAGGACCACTATTTGCCGGACAGGAAAGGGTTGCAGATGAAAGGGGCGAAGGTGTCTTTTTCTCTTTCTTTTGTCGTGCCGGATTATACAAGTGACGGAGATGTGGAATACTCTTATATGCTCGAAGGGTATGATCAGGATTGGGGGGCATTCAGTAGTGTCAACGAGGCCTCTTATTTTAGTGTGCCTTCGGGCAATTATCTTTTTAAAGTCCGTTATAAGAAAGATGTATTTGCTACGGAATACAAGACGTTCACTATTCCTGTATATATTCTTCCTCCCTGGTATCGGACGGTTTATGCGTATATCATCTATCTGTTGATCGGACTTATGCTGGCGGTATATGTCATTCATTTATTCCACAAATATTTCCGTCATGAACGTATGATGCAGGAACTGCTGGAAACCGAACGCCGTAACGCTTCACTGGTGGTAGACGGTTACAAAGAACGCGAGGTACTTGATAACTGTACGCTCATTTACCAAGCCTGTGACCAACTGAATGACAAGACGCTTTCGTTGGATCAGTATGCTGATAAAGTCGGGCAGATCCGTGAGGCCGTCATGGCTTTGCTCTTCGGGTGCGGTATTGGCGACGAGTGTTTCCGGTTGTTGTCGTCCCTGCAATTCTTTGTTACGGGGCGACCGCCTCTTTCACAGTTGGCGGAAGAAGTGCTCCGGGTACTTGAAAAGGAAGGTCGTGATATTTCCTCTATCCATTTGGATATTCCGGCGGATTTCACTTTCCCTGTTTATAAGAATGCGTTGCGCTGCATCCTTTATTTCAGCGGTCTCTACCTATTGGACAGGAACACCTGTGAAGTGTCGGTTAGTATGAAAGAGGAAGAAAACAGGATGACGCTGACTTTCTTTTCTTCGGATGATACGGTGGAGGGACTGCATAAGATATTGACCGAGCAGGAATCATTGCCGGTGAAAGGGAAAGATTCGGACGACCGGTTCCGCATCCGGACGATGCAACGTTTTGTGTTTTCAGCGTTGAGACAGCAGAACTGTACACTTTGTTGTGTGACGGAGGAAATATCGGGTGGGCGCCGGCTGGCAATCACTTTCGAACCGGTTACTATCGCCCCGCAGGATGAGACGAAGAAAACTGTTTTGTTGCTGGAAGACCGTGAAGAGATTGTATGGCTTATCAGTGCCCTGCTCTCTGATGAATATGACGTTCGTCCGGTGCGAAGCGTACAGCTGGCGTTTGATGAGATGCATACTTCGGCTCCTGCTTTATTTTTGGTAGATATGCAGATGTATACGGATGCTGAAAGCACGTTTATGAAATACGTAGCCAAGAATCGTTCGCTGCTTTCAAAGACTGCCTTTATTCCAATGTTGACTTGGAAGGTTAGTACGGCAATGCAGCGGGAGTTGATCCAGTGGGCAGACTCTTATCTGGTTCTTCCTTATGACATACCGTTCTTAAAAGAGACTATTCAGAAGGTGATCTACGGTAAGCGGGAAGCTAAGCAAGTGTATCTGGAAGAGTTGGAAGGCTGGACGAACTCCATTGTATGCACTACTACCGAGCAGGCGGATTTCGTCCGGAAGTTTTTGCAGGTGGTTGAGCGGAATTTGGATCGGGAGGATTTGGGTTCTACCTTTATCGCGGAACAGATGTTGATGAGTTCCCGTCAGTTCTGCCGGAAATTAAAGGAAATATCCGGAATGACTCCAAGTGATTTGATTAAAGATTACCGGATGGAAAAAGCTGCCCGTTTATTGCAGAATAGAGATTTGTCTATACAGGATGTTATTTCTGATGTCGGTATTTCCAGCCGCGCTTATTTCTATAAAGAGTTTACGCGTAAGTTTGGTGTGACTCCGAAGGTTTACAGGGAGACTTATCTGAATAAAGAGGAACAAATTTGATATTGTTTAAACATACTAATATCTGCAATTGAACATATTGGTGTGTGTAATAGCATATCCTGTGCTGAACTATGCTGTTTTTTTTGATACTAGGGGCTGTACTCTCTTTTTCTGAATTAATTGTGCACTTCGTTGATTATTAGTGTTTTGTTTAGTACTCTGAATGACATAATGTACTTCAAACGGACATTTTTTCCTTTCTTTAGTATTTGGCGTGCAGGAGTATTTCATTTCTTTTTAAATCCTGTTATTTTGCCGCCATGCAATTATTGCATTTGATAACCTTATTATTAATTTAAAACAAGTAGTATGAATTTGTTTGAAATGAAAAAACATCGCATCAGGTCTTTGTGGTTGCTGCTATTGTTGTTCACGTATAGTGTAACAATGCAGGCGCAGGGCAGTTCGGTCACAGGACGTATTTCGGATGAAAAAGGAGAAATGCTCATTGGAGTTAGTGTACAGGAAAAAGGGACGACGAACGGTACCATTACCGACACGAATGGTCAGTACACTTTAAAATTGTCAACAGGAAATCCTATTTTGGTTATCTCTTATATAGGATATAAACCACAGGAGGTTAAAGTTGGCAAACAGAAAGTGGTGGATATTGTTTTGGTAGAAGATGTATCGTCGCTGGATGAGGTGGTAGTGGTAGGTTACGGTAATCAGCGTAAGGTATCTGTTGTTGGCGCACAGTCTTCATTAGACGCTTCAGCTATCAAAATGCCTGCTGCCAAATTATCTTCAGCTATTTCCGGACGTATTGCCGGTGTAGTTGCTGTGCAACGTAGTGGTGAACCGGGACATGACGAGTCGGATATCTGGATTCGTGGTATTTCTACATTGGTTAAAAATGGGCAAAGTTCTAGTCCGTTGGTACTTGTGGACGGTGTGGAGCGTAGCTTCAATAATATTGATCCGGAAGATATTGAATCATTTACTGTGTTGAAAGATGCTTCTGCTACTGCCGTGTATGGTGTGCGTGGTGCTAATGGTGTGGTAATTGTAAAGACAAAACCCGGACGCATCAGTAAACCGACATTTAGCGTGGATTATTATGAAAGCCTCACCCGCATGACTAAAAAGGTGGATATGGCCGATGCTTATACTTACATGGAAGCACGCAACGAAGCGCAAATGAATAAGAATAATACCATTGCTTATTCTCAAGCGTATATCGATGCTACGAAAAAATCGAACGGCTTGCTACCGAATGATAATCCTCGTTTGTATAATCCGTATCTGTATCCGGCCGTAGATTGGGCAAACGAATTGTTTAACGATTGGGGCCACAATCGCCGTGCCAACATTAATATTCGTGGTGGTGCACCGAAGGCAAGCTATTATGCTTCATTGAGCTATTATGGCGAAAACGGTATGACACGTAACTTCAAGCTGGAGAATTATAATACGTCAATGAAGTATGAACGATACAACTTTACTTCAAACTTAAATTTGAAGCCTACAACAAAGACGGCTATTGACTTAGGATTTTTCGGCTATTTGGGACAAGGACACTATCCACAAAGCAGCGCTGCATCCTTATATGCCTCTTGTATGGATGTCAATCCGGTTATTTATCCGATGGTATTGCCCAATGGAATGATTCCGGGCATCAATACGCAACAGAAATTCAATCCTTATGGTAAGTTGGCTCGTGGAGGTTATTATGATGAATTCAGCACTCAGTTGAACTCAAATGTACGTGTAAAACAGGATTTGGACTTCTGGAAATGGAGCAAAGGACTTTCTGCTTCTGCAATGATAGCATTCGATACCTATAATTCCCGCCGCAGAAACTACAACCGTAGCGAACCAATGTATAAGTTTAAAGGAGCTACAGACGAAAATGGGCTTTGGATTGAAGATACCTTATTTGATGAAGAAACAGGGGAATATTTGTACGATGTATTGGGTGAAGCAGACGGAATCTTGACGCTTGACACTCCTACTCATTCGAGCAACCGCACCGTTTATACGGAGGCTTCTTTAAATTATGAACGCGATTTCGGTGCACATCGTGTAAGTGCTTTGTTGCTTTACAACCAGAAAATATACTGGGATTTAAATGCTTCCGATGTCATTGGCGGTATGGCTTACAAGCAGCGTGGTTTTGCCGGACGTGCTACTTATTCTTGGAATGACCGTTACTTTGCAGAATTCAATTTAGGTATTAATGGTTCGGAAAACTTCACTCCTGGTAATCGCTACGGTACTTTTCCCGCATTCGGTTTGGGGTGGGCAGTTTCTAATGAGCCATTTTGGGAATCGTTACGCAAATATATATCATTCTTGAAATTACGTTATACACATGGTTGGGTAGGTAGTGATACAGCTACAGGACGTCGTTTTATGTATCAAGGTGTATTTGGAGGTTTACGTGGCACTTGGTTTGGTACCTCGCATAATGGTGCTAGCGGTTATGGCGAAGAAAAGTATGGTGTGAATGTCACTTGGTCTAAATCATGTAAGCAGGATTTGGGTATCGATCTGAAATTACTAAACGACAACCTTTCATTTGTAATTGACTTCTTTAAAGAACGTAGAGATAATATATTCTTACAGAGAAGCACTGTGCCAAGCTATGCCGGATGGATTGAGAATCCTTACGCCAACTTGGGTGTTGTAGAGAATAAGGGTGTTGAAATTGCGATGGACTATACGCAGAAGATTGGTAAAAACACCTTCCTTACCGTGCGTGGTAATATGACTTTCAACAAAGATAAAATTATAGAAAACGATCAGCCGCCTGTAGACTATCCATGGATGGAAACCCGTGGGACAAACGTGAATGCTATTTGGGGATACATTGCTGACGGACTGTTTACTAGCCAGGATGAGATTGATGACCACGCTACCCAGTTCGGTACGCTTCACGTGGGTGATGTTAAATATCGTGACTTGAATGACGATGGTGTGATTGACGATTACGATAAAACGGTAATTGGTCGTGGAGATGTACCGAGAATTTATTATGGATTCGGAGCAGATCTGCAAGTTGGAAACTTCTCTATCAGCGCTTTGTTCCAGGGAAATGCACAAGCTGACCGCTATTTGGACGGCATTTCTATAAAACCGTTCTGGGACGATGAAGGACGCGACAACGTATTTGCTAACATCACCGATCGTTGGAGAGCAGACAATCCTACCAATCAAGACGTGTTCTATCCTCGTTTGTCAGTCGGTAGCGACGGCAACAACAATAACGTGAAGCCAAGTTCATGGTGGGTGAAAGATGTCAGTTTCTTGCGTTTGAAACAAGTAAACATTTCATATACATTGCCTAAGAAGTGGACAGATCCGCTACTGATTAAGAACGCACAGATCTATCTGATGGGAACCAATCTGCTCACGTTCTCTAAGTTCAAATTGTGGGATCCGGAATTGAATACATCTAACGGTACGGCTTATCCTAACGTATCGAGCTATTCAATAGGTCTTAAGTTTAATTTTTAACCAAGTCTAAAAAGAAAAGTATGAAAACAGAAATAAGAAAATATGTTGCAGCAGCTTTGATTTGCTTGGGGATGTCGTCATGCAGCGATTTCTTTGAGTCTATTCCGGGCAAGCAGTTTGGATTGGAAGAGACGTTTGCTTCGAAACAACGCACAGAGCAATATCTGAATAATGTATACAGCTATATCCGTGAGGTGGGTGATGTGCTCCATGTGGACGCAAACATGAACGGAACTATCTTCACCGAAGCATCATTGGAAGGAGCCAACCGTTGGAACAAGACGTATGCGGAATGGACAACGGGGGGGGCAACTGCTTCGTATAGCCAGGCTAACCGCTACTTCACAGACTACTATCAAGCTATAGCCAAAGCAAGTACCTTCATTCAGAACGTAGACAAATGCCAGGAAGTAGGTGCTTCCGTACGTGGACGTTGGAAAGAAGAGGCGCGTGTGCTACGTGCTTACTATTACTTCGAGTTGTTTCGCATTTACGGTCCCATACCTTTGATTGGCGAAGATCCGATACCTTTGGATGCTTCAAAGGAAGAACTGATTAAGGTGCGCAACTCGGTAGACGAATGTGTAGAGTTTATCGCTAACGAATTGCAAAAGGCTATTGATTCAGGCGACTTGCCGAACAGAGTTTCCAAGAACAATTTGGGACGTATGGACGTAGGGATCTGCAAGGCTTTGAAAGCTAAGTTATATCTCTATTGGGCAAGCCCGCTGTTTAATGGAAACACAGATATGGCATCTGTCAAAAACTTAGATGGCAAACAGCTTTTCCCACAGACGGAAGACCTCACTAAGTGGAATAAAGCCAACGAAGCTTATAAAGAGTTCTTTAGCTTTGCTACTTCGCAGAATTATGGGCTGACAAAAGTATATACGGATGGTAAGCTCGACCCCTACAAGTCCTGTCGTGCTATTGCTGCTTTCTACACGAAGAACTATGATGTCATCTTCAACGAACTGATTATGGTCAAATTACGCGACCAATGGGACTACACTTATTGGACCTGTCCTAAGTTCTCCGGTTTCGAAGACACTAGTGTGAGTGGTGGTGGAGGCTATTATACTACACAAGAAACAGTGGATATGTTCTTTACGAAGAATGGACTGACAATAGACCGTGATCCCTCTTATGACAAGTTCGAAGGAGTACCTTCTGCTGGTAACTTTACTTCCGGACAGTATTATGACGAGAATGATACCGAATTGAAATATTTCGATGCAGACAATTCTTATGTATTGAAACAGTGGAAAGACCGTGAGGCACGTTTCTATGTAAATGTCACTTACAACGGTTCTATTTGGCTGAATCATGGTAGTCAAAACGAAGAACATCGTACCGACTTTACAAATGGTGCACGTGGAACCTGCGGTAAATCGAAAGCTTCCGGTGACTGTCCTGACTCTGGCTACCTAATCCGTAAAGGAGCAAAAGCTACGGAAGATGACGGTTCTAAAATGTTCTCTCCCACGCTTCGTGTGGCTGATATGATTTTAGGATATGCTGAAACACTCTGTATGTGTGACGACTTGGAAGGCGCACTATTGCAACTGAACCAGATTCGTGAGCGTGCCGGTATCCCCGAATACTCATTCACTAATGAGGGCGGAAAAGTGTTTTGTCCGAAGACAAAGAATGACTTGCTCAATCGTATCCGTCGCGAACGTATTGTGGAATTGGTGTTCGAGTGGAACCGCTTTTTCGACGTTCGCCGTTGGAAAGTGGCCGAAGGCAACAATGATCCCGATCACTGGATTTACCCCGAATATCACAAAGGTGGCGAGGGGGGCAATGTGTACGGTATGAATATGGATAAGGATTATCCAGACTTCTTTGCACGTACCTTGCTCGAAAACCGTGCTAACTTCTCAAAGAAACAATACTTCATGCCGATTCCTTATGATGACATCCGTCGTATTCCCGAATTGGTACAGAACTTAGGTTGGTAAATTTTATTGTTAAACACATTTTTAAGAAGTAATGAATACAAAATATTGGAAAAATATGGCATTGGGTCTTTTGGTGTCGTTGGTCGTGAGCGGCTGCTATGGCGAGGAAGACGGATATCAGATTCCCGACATTTATAAAGGAAGCTGGGAAAGCCCGAAAAATGGAGCTACGGTAGTAGGTTATGCACCTGCTCCGATTTCCGAGGCAAAGTATGATGCTTATCTGAACGAACTTTACATCACTTGGGACGGTGGCAACGATGCGTGGGAGAAGAAAAACGAGTATGTGGGAGCCGAAGTAGAGTTTGCTTCCTTGCTCACTGAAACGAAAGTGAAACGCGTGATGATTTCCAACATAGGCGATTTCGGTAACCTGACCGTGAAGAGAGACAACGGACTGCCGAATGCTACGCTGAACTTGAGTCGTTTCCGTACAGTAGTGGTTACTACCAAACATGGCGCACGTGATTGCCGTTTCCGCTCTATTTACGTAGACGAAGCAGGAAACAAACAATACAGTGACTGGACAAGCTTGAGTGAACACCTTGCCAATGCAGAGATGACGCTGAACATGGACTATATGGCTTGGAAAGAGTTTCGAGAGCGTCAGAGCAATCCGCTGAAAATACATTTTGAAAGTAACTCGGATTTACGTACAGTAGAATGGCTGTACAACAGATATAGTGGCGCAGACGCAACGCAGGAAGAGTTCCGTAAATGGTATTATATGGACTGTGCTACCATGTCGTTCGAGCCTCACAACATTGCTTGTGACCCTTACGAAAATTTGACTTTCATGATTAAGAAAGAACAGACTGGAGGTGCTTATGCCTTCGACTATCCGAGCCACAACGAAGGACGTGGTATTGTTTACCCGGCATCAGAAAGCAATATGGGAAGTGATGCCTGGTGGTTATTGCCCGATATGCAGGCAGTAGTGATGCACGAAATGGGTCATTGCGTAGAATGGATGCCCCACAAAGGACATTATGAGAAGAAGGGGGAAGACTGCGACAAACAGGGATATCAGGAAGGATGGCCGGATGCAGTGAAAATCTCCAACGGCGGATTCTTCGGACTTGCCACGGAAGGTCAGGTTAATGAATATAAAGCTGCGATTGAAAAACCGTATAAAGATCCACAGGATAACAAGGTTTATGTTTGGCAGATTGATTATAACACCTCTGGTGCTTTCATGAGCTGGTTGCGAATTTATAACGGTGACTTTGTGCGCATGTTGCCGTGGACTGTAAAAATGGATGCACTGACTAATGACTGGAGTTTGGAGTATGCAGTGAAATATATCCTGAAAGAAAGCTATCCTGACATGTCTATGGAAGACTTATGGAATGAATATGTAGCTGAAGTAAAGAAATTCTTGAACAATCATCAATAAACATAAACATGAATAAATTATCATATATATACGGTGTGTTGTGTATGTTCCTCTTATGGGGATGTAATACAATTGATTTGAGTGACGTAGGATATGGCGAGAGTGATCGGTTGAAGTCATCGGATGTGAAAGAAGTACTTTATAATGCGTCAGAGGGTTGTTGGATAACTGAATGTGAGGGACGTGAATTCTTCTTTCAGTTTAGCAAGGATGGAACGGTAATTCTTGATTCCGATTTCTTGGAACAAGCAATAGAAGTGAAGACTACTTTTGCAACAAGTGGTAAAGCGGTAGAGTTGACCATTGATAAATGTAATGTTCATTTTCAAAACTTAAGTTCGGAATATGTGGATACGAAATTTATGATCACTGAAGTTCCGGCAGTAGACGCTACTAGAGCAGAGGAAAGCACTAAACTGATATTGGTCGGTGTGGCTACCGGCAGAAAGATGGAGTTGCATACGGTGGCGAAAAGTTATATAGAGACTAAAGTGGCACCTAAAGCGGAGTTTACAGAATTATTTGCCAAGAACCTATTGGATAATCAAGTGATTTGTGATGCTTCCGGCAATCTGATTGGCTATTATAGTTTAGCATTGGCTGGTGTTTCAGATATTTCTGTAAAGATTGTTACGCTTGAAAATAAGAGTGGAAATGATGTGAACGGGCATACACAATATTACGAATCAATGCTGGTAAAAGAGGGAAAAGTATTTAAATTGGAAACTCCGGTGGAAGGAATCAAGGCATTGGATGGAAACACTTATGCGTTCAAAGCCATAGATTGTAGTGGCGAAACGGTGGCTGTTGAAGGAATGTCCGGTGTGACATTCATTTCCAACAAGGATGCTGTAACTGATTTTGATTATGTGACGGCAGGCAAAGAATTTTCATTCTGTAAGGAGCAGAATAAGGGTGCTGCCTGTGATGAAATCTGGGAATGCACGAAAGGTTCTTTCACAGATGGCGGCACTATAGCGGACATCAACCTAATGAAATATGACTATGGATGGAAAAATGCGGATTGCACGCAGCGTCCGTTGGTTATTTGGTCGTGGTGGTTTGCGAACCTTGCTTTTAGAAGTAGCGAGCCGGGAGCTAATATCCGAATGAATAATGTTGATAAGGATTGGATACATTTCACCAATTTGTCGGGTGAAGGTGAAACTTGCGGTGGTGGAGCGATGAACCCCAATCAAGTAAAAGATATGAATGCATACACCAAACCCTTGTTGGATACTTGGTTCAATGAGAAAGGACTGTTTGTGATTCGTTACGACCGCTTGAATGTAGCTGGTGATAATAAATTCTACATTTACTTGTTGTGTCCGGATACAGGTGCTACCGAGAACGGCGGTATGTGGATGAAGATGCAGAGAAAGGAAGAATAATAAAACCTACTTTTTAGATTGTGAGAACAACGAAATACATACTTTGTCTTATTGTTTTTACCGCCCTCTGCGGGAATGGTGTAGGAATGGCAGCCGATAAACATTTGTCTCGCTATGTCAATCCGTTCATCGGAGCAAGTACCAGTATGGAATTGGCCGGAAGTTATCATGGATTGGGAAAGACTTTTCCGGGAGCAACCACCCCTTTTGGGGTGGTTCAGGTAAGTCCACAGACGATAACTGGAGGCGACCACGCACCGGGTTATAGCGACGAACATCGAACGATAGAGGGGTTTGCCTTTACGCAAATGAGCGGAGTGGGTTGGTATGGTGACTTGGGCAATTTGCTGACCATGCCTACTACTGGTAGGTTCCAGGTCATTGCCGGTCGCGAAGACGGCTCCATACAGGGGTATCGCTCTGCTTACGATAAAGCGACGGAAAAGGCTTCGGCTGGATACTACAGCGTGGCTTTGACCGACTATAATATTAAAGTGGAAACTACAGCCGCTCCGCATTGCGGTATGCTTCGGTTCACTTATCCTGAACATAATCAGTCGCGCATACAGATAGATTTGGCGCGGCGTGTGGGTGGTACTTCTGTGGCTCAATATGTACTGGTAAAAGATGAACACACCATCTGCGGATGGATGAAGTGTACACCCGAAGGAGGTGGTTGGGGTAATGGCTGGGGACAAGCTAACTACACCGTTTACTTTTATGTCGTGTTCAGCAAACCGCTGCGGGACTACGGTTTTTGGAGTGCTGACATCCCCGATGGATGGAGCCGCAGAAACGGCGATGTGGTGAGCGTGCCTTATCTGACACAAGTGTCGAAAGCTGTCGTTACCAAAGGCGGGCGTGAGATGGAAGGCAAGCACATCGGCTTCTTTACGGAGTTTATTACACAGGCAGGCGAGGAAGTGACGATGAAGGTAGGTATTTCGTTTGTTGATATGGACGGTGCGGAACGCAATTACCGCAGTGAAATAGCCCAAAAGGACTTTAATCAAGTGCGCAAAGAAGCTGTGGCAAGTTGGGACCGTCAGCTTTCGCGAATGGAAGTGAAAGGGGGAAGTGAAGATGAAAAGACAATATTCTATACGTCCCTCTATCATACCATGATTGATCCTCGTATTATAGCTGATGTAGATGGACGTTATACGGGAGGAGATGGAAAGATACATCGCAGTAAAAGCTTTGCCAAACGTACAATATTCAGCGGTTGGGATGTATTCCGTAGCCAATTCCCTCTTCAGACTATTATCAACCCGCGCATGGTGAACGATGAAATCAACTCGTTGGTGTCATTGGCCGAAGAGAGTGGACATGAATATTACGACCGTTGGGAGTTTCTGAATGCTTATAGCGGTTGTATGATTGGCAATCCGGCGATATCTGTATTGACGGATGCCTATCTGAAAGGTATCTGTCAATACGATGTGGAAAAGGCCTACCGTTATGCCTGCAACACCGCCGAACGTTTCGGCAATGGTGAGCGAGGATACTCGGTGATGAGCGTGTCGAAAACGCTGGAGTATGCTTACTTTGACTGGTGTCTTTCGCAGTTGGCAAAGGCTTTGGGATATGAGGCAGATGCGGCATTTTACGAAAAACGGGGGCAGAATTATCGCAATACGTTCAATCCGGAAGTGGGATGGTTTTACCCGCGTCAGGAAGACGGTGCATACGCCCCTTGGCGTGACGATGCGCGCACAGCCTACAGTTTCGGCTGCGAAGAGTCTAACTTGTATCAGCAGGGCTGGTTTGTTCCGCATGACGTTGATGGCATGGTGCAGCTCATGGGCGGCAAGGAGAAGGCATTGGCAGAGCTGACTGCGTTTTTCGACAAGACTCCCGAGAGTATTCGCTGGAATGATTACTATAATCATGCCAACGAACCGGTGCATCTCGTACCTTTCCTGTTCAACCGCTTAAATGTTCCTTGGTTGACGCAGAAATGGACACGTCACATCTGTGAGAATGCCTACCGCAACTCGGTAGAAGGAATGGTGGGCAATGAGGATGTGGGACAGATGTCGGCGTGGTATGTATTGGCAGCAACAGGCATACATCCCTCTTGTCCGGCGACAACGCGCTACGAAATCACTAGTCCCGTGTTCGACGAAGTGCGTATCCGGCTCGATAGTACTTACTTCAAAGGAAAAGAGTTTGTTGTCCGGACCCGCAACAATTCGAAGACGAACTGCTACATACAGCGTGCCCGTTTGAACGGTAAGGAGTATAATAAATGTTACATTGATTTTAAAGATATTGTAGCGGGCGGAACGCTCGAACTGATAATGGGAGATACGCCCGGATTTTTTTTAAATAGCTAAATAACCGATAACAAATTATTAATGTATAACTACAAAAAACAATGAGAGTCATGAAAAAACTTTTCGTACTTATCTATTTGTGTATGGTTGCAGCACTGCATACCAATGCTCAAACCAAATCACTACACCAATTACAACAGGAGTTTGTAGATCTTCGTTGTGGTATGTTCATTCACTTTAACATGCCTACTTTCTTCAATGAAGATTGGCCGGATCCGGATGCTTCTCCTGAGCTTTTCAACCCTAAAAAAATGGATTGCAAACAATGGGCAAAAGCTGCAAAATCAGCTAATATGACTTATGGCTGTTTGACTACTAAGCACCATAGTGGTTTCTGTATCTGGGATACAAAAACTACTGATTACAGTGTAATGAGCAGTCCTTTCAAACGCGATGTAGTGAAAGAATATGCAGATGCGTTCCGTGCCGAAGGGCTTGGAGTGATGCTTTACTATTCTATTCTTGACACGCATGCTCGTTTGCGTCCAAAATGTATCACGCCGAAGCATATTGAGATGATTAAAGAGCAGCTTCGCGAGCTTTTGACAAACTACGGTGAAATCAAAGCAGTGATTATTGATGGTTGGGATGCTCCTTGGTCACGCATCTCTTACGATGATGTTCCTTTTGAAGATATTTATCGTTTGATTAAGTCTATTCAGCCTAATTGTTTGGTGATGGACTTGAATGCTGCAAAATATCCTACTGAAGCTCTGTTCTATACTGATATCAAGTCATATGAACAAGGAGCCGGACAGCATATCTCAAAAGATACAAACCGCTTGCCTGCATTGTCTTGTTTGCCGTTGCAACAGAATTGGTTCTGGAAAGAAAGCTTCCCGACAACTCCGGTGAAATCTCCTGCACAAATGGTAAATGATAATATTATTCCGATGGGAAAAGCTTATTGTAACTTTATCCTGAACGTGGCTCCCAACAGAGATGGGTTAATAGATGCTAATGCTCTGAAAGCATTGAAGGAGATTGGAAAACTCTGGAAGAATGATGGACATATTGCCGATGTTCCTCAAGCGGATAGTCCCATTATTTCTTCCAATATAGCTAAATATCAACCGGCAGAAGGTACATGGAGTAATGATTATGCTATCATGGATTTTGCTAATGATGATGATTTTGGTTCTTGCTGGAATTGTAATCAAGCTGTAGATGCTCCTTGGTATTCGGTTACGTTTGAGCGTGAGAAGCCTTTCAATATGATTGTTATTACTGATCGTAATAATGACCGTTTGCAGGAATATAGTCTTGAATATCGTACGGGTAATACTTGGAAAACACTGTTTGAAGGTAAGGCTCCTACTTCTCAACGTGTGAAAATTCACCGTTTTGACACTGTATGGGGAGATGCGGTCCGTATGAAAGTGCAGAAATCGAATGGGACTACTTCAATTGCCGAATTTGGTGTATATTGCGAACGAAAGTAATTTCGTTACATCAGATATTGTTTGAAGTTTAAATTGAATAGAGGGTTTCTTCTGTCTCTGATGCATGATTGTTGCGGCCTGACAGCTCCGGGAATCATGTATCAGACAGGGGAAATAATAGTGAAAGATTTATTAATGTATAATCAGTAAGCATATTTATTTATGGCTATATTACGATTACCATCTCTTCTTATTGCATTATTCTCTGTTTGTGCGATGTATGCTTCTCCATATAATATAGCACCGCAAAGCCGGGTAAGTGCATCTTCTGTACTTGATGAATTTTACAAAGCGGAAAATGTGACCGATCAACTGATTCGTATCGCAGGAAAGGGGGAATGGGCTTCTAAAAGTACAGAAACTTTCTGGGGGGCAATAGACTATCCTTGGATTCAATTGGATTGGGAACAAGAGGTATGTATTGATAAGGTGGTATTGTATGATCGAGCGGATGAGAAAACACATACAGCAAGCGGCATTCTTCACTTCAGTGATGGTAGTCGTATTAATGTTTGGGAAATCGCTAATGACGGCAGGCCTAAAGTTGTAACATTTCCGGCACGGAAAACTCGTTGGCTTCGTTTTGAAGTGACCGATGGAGACGGAGAACATCTTGGTTTGTCTGAAATAGAAGTTTATCCGGCTCCTGAAGATTATAAGGACTATGTTTCTTGGGTGGATCCTTACATTGAATCGGCTCGCGGACGGTATTTTTTCTTTATCACAGGTAACCAACCCTTTGGCATGATCGGGGCTGCACCTTTAACACGTAATAAAAATCAATATGGTGGGGGATATAATTATAATTCCACAGAAGTATTGGGATTTCCGCAAGTGCATTGTTGGATGTTGTCGGGACTTACTCTCATGCCAACAACCGGACAGGTTGACCCGACATTGGGAGAGCAGCATTGGAAATCGCCGTTTAGCCATGAAGGGGAGATCGTTCAGCCGGGATATCATCGTCTTTATCTGGAAAAATATGATACATGGGTAGAACAAACAGCAACAGATTATGCTAGCTTTTACAGGCTGACATATACTAAGGATTGTGAAGCGGAAATCTTACTTAATTTAGGTGGATATGTAGGGACATCTACTATGGTCAATGCACAGGTAAAACGTAGCGGCCCAAATGAAATCAGCGGTTCTTTTGATACGATGGGGCGGTTATGGGGAGGTCCTGATGTGGTCAGGATATTTTTTGTTGCTGAATTTGACCGACCATTTAATGTGTTGGACGGATGGGCCGGAGCTGATTATAAGCATGATGTGTATGAAATACAAGGTACTACCGACAGCAAACCGCAAGCTGCAGGGTGGTCTTATTATGATGCGTCTACATCAGGTGTTTCTGCCAAATATAAAATGGAGGCAGGAGATAGGTTGCAGATTAAAATGGCTATTTCTTATGTCAGTGTAAATAATGCGAAAGAGAATCTGAAGCAAAGCTGTAATCATTGGAATTTCGATCGTATATGTCGGGAATCACAGACGGAATGGAATGAATGGTTAGGTAGGATAGATGTAAAAGGAGGAACTGATGTACAGAAAAGGAAGTTTTATACAGATTTGTGGCATACGCTTTTAGGGCGTCACAAAATAGATGACTTTAACGGCGAATATCCGGATTATACACAAGGTGTGCGTCAGGGAGCACATACTTTACAGGCACGAATGATTGTGAAGCAGCTCCGGAAAGATAAGAACGGACAATCGGTACATCATATGTATAATTCTGACGCTTTTTGGTTGACTCAATGGAATCTGAATACACTTTGGGGGATCGCTTATCCATCTGTATTGGATGATTTTGCAGCTTCCCTGATCGAATATGATTTGAATGGCGATTTGTTGCCTCGCGGTCCTTGTGCCGGCGGATATTCTTACATTATGAGCGGATGTCCTGCCACATCGCTTATCACAAGTGCATATCAGAGGAATATTATTCATAAATGGTCGCCTAAAGCCGGTTATAAAGCGATGAAAAAGAATCATGCTAAAGGTGGTATGTTAGCGTTGGACATGAATAAAGAATTGGACTTTTATGTTCAATATGGTTATTGTCCGGACAATGCGGGGCTGACTATACAATGGGCATTCGAAGATTGGGCTTTGAGCGAAATGGCTGCTCGTATGGGAATGAAGAAAGATTATACTTATTATCGTAAACGTTCATCAGGATGGCCGGCTTCTTTTAACAATGAAAAAAAATTAATCTTGCCGCGGCGCAAAGACGGCAGTTGGTTACATACTGACTTGACGAGCGGTGTCGGATATATAGAAGCTAATGCATGGCAGGCCACTTTCGGCCTTTCGCATGACATTCCTCGACTGGCAGAGTTGATGGGAGGGAATGACAGCTTATGTTCTTTACTGAATGATGCTTTTGAGCAATCGGCCCCTATGGATTTTGTATATGGCTATGGAAGTGGAACCGTCAGTTATGCCAACCAGCCGGGATGTTCTAATGCCCATGTTTTTTCCCATGCCGGAAAGCCGTGGATGACGCAATATTGGGTGCGTAGGGTGAAGGAACAAGCTTACGGAGCTGTTACTCCGGATAAGGGTTATGGTGGTCACGATGAAGATCAGGGACAGATGGGAGGCATAGGAGTATTGATGGCAGTGGGATTATTCAGTCTTGACGGAGGTTCCCGGCAAAATCCGATGTATGATATTACTAGTCCTGTTTTTGACGAAGTGACTATACAACTGGATACTGCATATTACAAGGGGAGAACTTTCAAAATCAAGACATACAATAATTCTTCAAAGAATTGTTATATACAGCGTGCTCGGTTGAATGGTAAAGAATATAATTCTTATCAACTTCCTCATATGGTGTTGGAACAAGGTGGTGTACTTGAATTGTGGTTGGGGGATACACCCAATATGCAATGGGGGATATTGTAGTGAAGTATTGATGGAATTTGTTTAATTGGGTGTATTAGTTTGTATGGAAATGCGTCTATTTGATAAAATAGATTGCATTTTCCGTATAAAAACGTATCTTTGTGTGAAGTGAATTAAAGACATCGATTATTAGTGGCAATTTTTTTTCGCGCAGCGAAACAAAACATATAAGCGATTGCCTAATATTTAATAGATGATATTAATGATTAACACAATGAAAATACGCTTGATTTTGTCTTTTGTTCTATTGATTTATTCATTGGTCTGTCAAGCAGATGGCGGTAAAGATACCTATATCTTCCGGAAAGTAGATTATCAGCAAGGGTTATCTAATAGTGCTGTACTTTGTCTTTTTCAAGACAATAGAGGGTTAATGTGGTTTGGCACATATGATGGTGTGAATTGCTATGACGGCAGAAATATGGAAGTTTTTCGTTCTGATTTTTCAGCCCAAAAATCTTTGAGTAACAATGTGATTCATTCTATTCAACAGGCGGATAATAATTGTTTGTGGATTTCTACCCATTTGGGAATAAATCGTCTTTCACTGGATTCGCGGCAAGTGGTCGGCTATTATGACTTTACAGATGATTATTATCTACATTCCAATTCTAAAGGAAACACATGGGTGGTGAGTCGTGATGGAATTTTCTACTATAATACATCTTATAAACGATTTGTAAAGATTAATAATCTGAAAGTCTCTGTTGAAGATATGGATAAACGGGCATTCGTAACGGATGATGGTGTCTTGTGGATTTTTATCCAGCATACAGGGGAATTGTTACAGGTTTCGCAGGATGCTTTTGATTGTGATACATTATCAATTTATTCAACTGTTTCATCTACCGATTTTCATGCGAACCCCATTATGGATGTCTTTTATCAGAATGGTGTTCTTTGTTTTATCGATAGTGAACATGATCTCTATGTTTATGATATTTCCCGACAATCTAAAATTTATATTCGTAACCTTTCTTCATTAGTGCAAAAGTATGGTACAATTGCAGGAATAGCTCTTTTCTATGAAGATATTATCATTGGTTTTAGGACGAATGGATTAGTCCGTCTTCGTACATCTCAGAAATATAAAGAAGAAGTGGTCGACCGGAATGTACGTATATACAGTATTTATCGAGATCCTCATCAGAATGTTCTATGGGTTGCTTCGGACGGGCAGGGAACGATTATGTATGCTAAGAAATACTCCATTGCCACCAATTTGATGCTCAATCAACTTTCGTCTAACTTGAGCAGGCAGGTACGTTCTGTTATGACAGACAATCGTGGCGGGCTATGGTTCGGGACGAAAGGCGACGGACTATTGCATATACCGGACTATCGTGAGAGTGAAGAGGCTTCCGCCGTTACAGTCTATTCTCCTGAAGGCAAGCAAAATGTGATGTCTTATATGCGGTGGAATAAAGAATTTCCCGTTTATAAATTGGTCCAAAGCCGTTATATGGATGGCTTTTGGATAGGCTCTGGTGATCCGGGACTTTTCTACTATTCTTTTGCTGATCAAGCTTTGCATTGTGTGGAAAACTTGCCGGCACAACCTACCGAAATTCATGGTATTGATGAGGAAAATGATAGTGTACTTTATGTGGTGACAGCCGGTTCCGGTTTTCATAAATTAATACTTGAGAAGCAGGCAGGTACCATTCGTCTCAAATCCCAGAAAAGCTATCATTTCTTTCATGGTCAGCGAGAAATTACAATGTTCTATCCAATGCTGGCCGAGGGAGATTCTATTTTGTGGCTTGGTAGCCGGGAGAAAGGACTTATACGGTTTGATAAGCGGACTGAAGAATATAAGGTGATTTCTTTGAAAGAAATGCTTCATAAGTCGGTAGACGATGTGCTTAGCTTGTATCGGACCAAAGAAGGGGTGTTGTATGTGGGGACAACATCGGGATTGGTATGTCTGAATTCTAATAGGGGCCAGATGAAAGCTACCTATATCGGGCGGGAACAAGGATTGCTCAATGATATGATTCATGGTGTACTCGAAGATGAAAACGGACTCTTGTGGCTTGGTACGAACAGGGGATTGATTAAATATAATCCGATAAACGGCTCATCACATGCCTACTTCTACAGTGCAGGTGTCCAGATCGGCGAGTTCAGTGATGACGCTTATTATATGTGTCCTTATACACGGGAACTTTTCTTCGGTGGGATTGACGGGTTGCTTTATCTGGATAAGGAGATGCAGGCTGCTCCGGAATTCTACCCGGATATTTTATTGCGTAAGTTGACGATTGGACATACGCAGGTGGTTCAGGAAAATTATTATACGGATGATGGTAAGGCGTTGCAGTTTAAAGGAGCGGAGGTTTCGTTTACGCTTTCTTTTATTGTGCCGGATTTTTTATCAGGAGAAGATATAGAATATTCTTACCAGTTGGAAGGATACGACAAAGACTGGACATCTTTCAGTAGTATTAATGAAGCCTCATATACGGGAGTGCCGGCAGGCGATTATCTCTTTAAGGTGCGTTATAAGAGAGATGTGTTTGATACAGAGTATCGTCATTTTTCTATTCCGGTGCATATTCTCTCTCCTTGGTATCGTTCAGCGCCGGCTTATTTTATTTATTTTATCATTTTCCTGTTATTGTTAGGGTACGTGATATATTTGCTTCGTAAAAACTACCTTCAGGAACGGATGATGAAAACACTGATGGGGACAGAACGTTGTCGGAAATCCGAAACTGCCTATACCGATCGTAGGGTACTTGAAGATTTTACCCTTATTTATAATTATTGCGACCAGTTGCGTGCAGAGAATCTTTCTTATGAGCAATCTCTTGAAAAGGTGTCATTGATACGTGAAACGGTGATGACCGCACTTCTTAATCCTGACACTCTGCATTTGGAAGAACTTAAACAATTCTTTCCGGATCGGTTTATTGTTTCTGCACGTATGAGTATACAAGGAGTTTCCCAAGAAGTATTGCGTACGTTGGAAGAACAAGGGATTGATCATTCTTCTATCACATCAGCGATCCCGGAACATATAACGTTTCCGGTTTACAAGAACGCATTGTATAGTATTCTTTATTGCTGCTACCTTCGTATTGCCGAAATGAAAGGTACATATGGGGTAATAGTAGACATGTCAGAACAAGATGGTAAGATGCAGTTGCATTTTTCTTCTAAAGACGTTACAGTGAAAGCGTTGTATGAATATCTTTCTGATAAAGCCTCTTCTGTAGCGGAGAAAGATGCCGATTATGTGTTTGGCGTACATTTACTATTAGGTTTTGTACGGTCAGCCTTGGAACGGATTCATGCCGTTCTTCGTTATGATCATGATGAGAGTGGCAGTAGGTTGACGATTGTTTTTGAACCGGCGCTCTTACCAGTGACTGGTGAACAAGGGAAGAAAACAGTGCTTTTGCTGGAAGACAGGGACGAAATGACTTGGTTAATCAGTAATTTTCTGGCTGATGAATATGTGGTTCATCAGGTGAAGAGTGTGCAGCTTGCTTTTGAGGAAATTCGTCGGTCGGCTCCGGCTCTATTACTGGTGGATATGACAATGTATGCAAATGCTGAAAGTACTTTTATGGAGTATGTTAGTCGGAATCGTACCTTGCTTTCAAGGACAGCTTTTATTCCGTTATTAACCTGGAAAGTCAGTTCAGCCATTCAACGGGAGCTGATCTTGTGGTCTGATTCTTATGTTGTACTTCCTTATGATATATTATTCTTGCGGGAAGTTGTTCATAATGCTATTTATGGTAAACGGGAAGCGAAACAGATATATATGGAGGAACTGGGGGATTTGGCAGGCCAGATTGTCTGTACAACTACCGAACAGGCTGATTTTATTCGCAAGTTGTTAAAAGTGATTGAAGAAAACCTGGACAAGGAAGAATTAGGATCAACGTTGATAGCTGATCGTATGGCGATGAGTTCACGTCAGTTCTATCGTAAATTCAAGGAAATTTCCAATACAGCTCCCGGTGATTTAATAAAAAGTTACCGTATGGAAAAGGCAGCCCGTCTGTTACTTGATGAAGAACTTTCCATTCAAGATGTTATTATGGAAGTTGGTATTTCCAGTCGTTCTTATTTTTATAAAGAATTTACCCGTCGGTTCGGGATGACACCGAAAGATTATCGGGAACAGCGAAATGTACGCTGATTGTGCAGGCTAAATTCTTTTGTATAGGTGACTGATTGGGAAACACTGTCGTTTATTTGTTTGTCACTACCTTGTACTCTAAATCCTTTTTGTGGATTATATCTGATTGATTATCAGTGTGTTGGTTTGTGCTCTAATCTGCCATTCTGTGCTTTAGGTATGTCTCTCTATTTTGCCGTTTTTTTGGCAAGGTAGAGCATTTGACTTTTATTTAAATAACCTTTATTTGCAGTGATCTTTTTAAAAGGAATTAACCTTATTACTAATCAAATTTAAGGAATTATGAATGGAAAACTAAAGTATCTTACCTTATTTGTAATGGGTATGATGTTGAGTTTGGGCATTAATGCTCAATCTGTAAAATCAATTTCCGGTACGGTAACCGATGATCAGGGAGAGGCGGTTATCAGTGGTACTGTAAAAGTTAAAAACGGTAGTACTGGAACAATCACTGACGTTAACGGTAAATACACCCTCTCTGTTCCTTCCAATGCTACCTTGGTATTTTCGTACATTGGTTATATTACACAAGAATTTAAAGTCTCGGAACTAAAGAGCAATGTTTTGAACGTAGTTCTGCAGTCGGATACGAAAGCGTTGGACGAAGTGGTCGTTGTTGGTTATGGTACGATGCGCAAATCCGACTTGACAGGTTCCATTTCCACAGCTAAAGGTAAAGACATGCTGAAAGCACAGTCTTTCAATGCGCTTGACGGATTGAAAGGTAAAGTGGCCGGTGTGAATATCTTCTCTAATACCGGTCAGCCGGGTGGAGAGTCACGTGTCATTATTCGTGGTATTTCTACCATTAACGCATCAGCATCACCGCTGTATGTAGTCGATGGAGTGGTAATGTCAAACTTCGAGTTACTTAATCCGAATGATATCGAATCTATCGAAGTGTTGAAAGATGCTTCCTCTGCCGCTATCTACGGTGCCCGTGGTGCTAATGGTGTTATCATGGTGACCACCAAGCGCGGTAGTGCGGGAAAAGGAGTCCATGTTTCCTATGATGGTTCATTGTCTATCGGTAAGATGGCCAAAAAAATAGATGTAATGGATGCTAACGAATGGATGTCTGCCTTTAAGCAGGGATTGGAAAATGCCAATGATTTCCAAGGTAAGAACTTCACAACCGATCTGTCTCAGATATTCACTGACGAACGTTTGTTCAATGCCGACGGTTCTCCGAAATATAATACCGACTGGCAGGATGAAGCATCCCGTACGGCAATTTCTCACAACCACCAGATCAGTATCCAACGTACGGGAGAAGGATCTTCTATCGGAGCATTTATCAATTATACCGATCAACAGGGTATTTTGCTGAACTCTTACTTCAAACGTATCAACGCAAAACTGGCATATGATGACAAACCGACAGATTGGTTGTCTACTTCCGTTAATTTGCTGGTGAACCATACTTGGGGTAACAGAACTTCTGATAACCCCTACGGACAAGGTGCATTGCGTACAATGATCGAACAGTTACCTTTCTTGCCAGTTAAGCTGGATGGCGAATATACGCAGACAAATATAATTAATACAAGTTCTATTCTCAACAATCAGACTGATCCTAATAGTGGAAAACAAGGTTTCAGCCCGGAAGGTGTAGGTAATCCTGTTGAGTTGCTCGAACGAATGCAGGCTATGCAATATCGTACGCAGATCTTTGGTAATGCGGCTTTGACTTTCCATCTCATGAAAGGATTAGATCTGAAAACCCAGTTCGGTATCGATTACCACAATAATCGCGACGCTAACTATACACCGTTCACTCCGCGTCCGATGATTAATCAGAGTACTGAAGGATCAGCTTCTGCAAGTAATTCCAATTCACTGTATTGGCAGGAAGAAACTTACCTGACTTATGTGAAAGATTTTAATAAACATCATCTTAATGCAATGGCAGGTATGTCTTGGCAGGAATATCGCTATACCTCTTTCAATGCTTCCGACAGTAAGTATATCGATGACTTCTACGGATATTATAATTTAGGTTCCGGTACGAACCGTCCTTCTGTTGGCAGTGATTACGACAAGTGGGCGATGAACTCTTATTTCTTGCGTCTGGCATATTCTTATGACAACAAGTATATGGCTACCGTAACCGGTCGTTATGACGGTTCTTCCAAATTCGGACAGAACAATAAATATGCATTTTTCCCATCAGTCGGTTTGGGATGGATGATTTCTAATGAAGACTTCTTGAAAGATAACTCATTGATCAGCAAACTGAAGTTGCATACTTCTTACGGTCTGACAGGTAATTCGGAAATCGGTACTTATAAATCATTGGCTACAGTGAGCCAGTCGAATACAATCATTGGTGATGCTCTGCACGTTGTGTCTTACTTGGACAATATGCCTAATCCGGACTTGAAATGGGAAAAGACCGGACAGTGGGACTTAGGATTTGAACTGGGGTTATTCAATAACAGACTGAATTTCGATATTTCCTATTATTATAAGTATACATCAGATTTGTTACTCGACCGTCCGGTTCCCGAATCAACAGGTTACTCTTCTATCATGGATAATATTGGAGCCGTTTCCAACCGCGGTGTGGATATTCTCGTTACAGCATATCCTATCCAAACACATGATTTCCAATGGACTTCCACTCTTAATCTGGGCTTCAACAAGAACCGTGTAGAGAAGTTGGATGAAAGTGCTTCTGTTGATCCTGTCACCGGTAAGCGTCAGATTACAACCGATGGTTTTGTTGGTTACGATATGTTGATTCGTGAAGGTGAAGAGCTTTCTTCTTTCTATGGTTATAAGCGTGCTGGTATCTATGATGGAATCCCGTCTAACTGGGACCCGGAGACAATGAACATACCTTCCACTATCGGTGAAAAGGTGACTTATAAGAAACGTGAAATTATCGGTAACGGTTTACCTGACTGGATGGGCTCATTTATCAATACCTTCAATTATAAAGGATTCGATTTGACGTTAGATTTCCAGTTTACATGGGGAGTAGATGTGATGCAAGAATATTATCACTCTACTGTAGCCCGTTTCCTTACCAATGGTATAGACCGTCTTTATAAAGAAGCATGGCATCCTACTCTCAATCCGTCGGGTAAAGAACAGGCAATCCGCCTGAACAACTTTGGTCAGGGAGCTAATAACCAAGCAGATGATGATTGGGTTTGCAACGGTTCTTATTTGCGTTGTAACATGATTCAGCTCGGATACACTTTCAATCCGACACTGGTTAAGAAGATCGGTCTTTCTTCGTTGCGCTTGTATGCGAATGTGAATAACGCATTCCTGATTACTTCTAAAGACTATAACGGATATGATCCGGATAACTCATCTCGTTTAGGTGACAACAAATGGGGTGCTAACCGCCAGTTCTTTACCTATCCGCGTCCGAGAACATTTACGTTCGGTCTTAATGTAGCATTTTAATTCACCGTTATAAAAACCATAAGAATTATGAAACTATTAAAAGTATATATATCTGCATTTTGCATGTGTTCACTTTCTGTGTTGCTGAATTCATGTGACGATTTTCTGAAAGAAGAGCCATTAGATATGAAGTCATCTGACCAGTTCTGGAAGACGAAAGCTGATGCGGAATCGGGTGTGAACGCATTGTATTTCGGTGGTGTACCTTATTTGCATAACACTGATGTAGGCGGTGGTTGGACTCCTAAAGCGACGATGTGGGGTGGTATCGTATCCGGATTGTATGTCGATAAACGTAAGGACAGAACATTTACTACAGCATCCGAAGGTTGTAATTTCAATATTGAATCTTTTGATGATATTGCAATGAAATATTGGCATGAGTTCTATAAAGGCATTTCACGTGCCAACTTTGTTATTGCCAATATTCCGTCAATGACTGGAGTGCTGGATGAAGCTACTATTAATAATTATGTGGCTCAAGGTAAATTCTTCCGTGCATACGGATATTTTTGGCTAGTCAAAGAATTTGGTGGTGTTCCTTATATTTCAGAACCTTACACTTCTACAGAAGGTATGTACAAAGAACGACTTTCTGCCGAAGAGATCTATAAGAAGATTGAAGCCGACTTGCTGGATATTGTCAATGGAGATGCATTGCCTAATAAGACGTTCTATGAAAATGGCTGTTATGTTACCAGGGCAATGGCGCAGACTTTGCTGGCACAGGTTTATCTGCAATGGGCAGGTGCACCGTTAAATGGTGGAGCAGACTATTATAGTAAAGCTGCACAGATGGCTTTGAAAGTGATCAATGACAGTCCTCATGGACTTATTCATCCGAATGGAACGACTGATGATTTGAACTCGGCATATAATGTGATCAAGACTACGAAAGAATCTGCTGAAATCATCTATGCTAAAGAATACAATTACACCAATTATAGTGTAGGCAACTCTTATGCTTGCCGTTCTATCGGAGCGGATGCATTTCAGTGGGGAGTATTCCATCCGGGAGGAGACGTGTTATATAATGCATACCTTCCCTGTGATATGTTGCTTAACAGCTATGATCCTGCTGATATTCGGGGACATGAGAAACAGTTTTTCTTTTGGGAATATACCGATGCTGCAGGGGAGACTCATACTTTGAACAATGCAGGCAACTGGGCATGGTTTGATGAAAATGCTTTGATTAGCGGTCATGACGGCGATTATAATATGCCAGTATTCCGTTTTGCGGAAGTCTTGCTGATTGCAGCCGAAGGTCTGGCACGTACAGGGCATGAAGATAATGCTGTCGGTGGCGCTAAATATTACCTCAACCAAGTGCGTAAACGCGCAGGACTGATGGATGAGACTGCTACAGGAGACAATCTGGTGCAAGCGATTTTGACTGAACGTCTGCATGAATTGCCGTTGGAATTTAAGATTTGGGATGACATTCGCCGTACTCGTTTGTATCCGGAAGCATCTACTGAAACTGGAAAGTTGAAATGGACTGCCCTTTCATCTGCTCAGATTCAGAACAAGCCTGATGGAAGCACAAGAGCCGGAGCCATTCCTGAATATGCTTTGCTATGGCCTATTCCGTTGGATGAAATTCAGGCTAACCCAGCTTTGGAAGGACACCAGAACCCGGGATGGAATTAATCTGGTAATAATTAAATATTTGTTTCTGATAGAATTGGAGAGAGGGTAAAGGCTAATTATCCTCTCTCTATTGCTTAAACAGTTAGTCTTCCGGTTGTACTCTCGTGGTATGCACATAAATATTACATCTTGATTTCCAGTTATTTAACTTGTACTCTCGTTGACATTCGTTTCCTTTGGTTGACTATACTGCTATTTTTTCTTATTTTGGCGTATCAGAGGACTGATAATTGCTGAGAGATGCTTTAATTTGTAACGTAAAAAAAAGATCTTGATAATCTAGTATTAATAGCTTAATTCGTAGACCATGAATAAAAAGAAACTACTATCTTTCGCAATAGCCCTGCTATTGGGAGCTTCCTCTACCTTTGCGCAAAAGCAACCGGTAGACTATGTGAATCCTTTAATGGGGACTGATTCGAAAATATCACTATCCAATGGAAATACATATCCTGCCATCGCGTTGCCTTGGGGTATGAACTTCTGGATGCCACAAACCGGGAAGATGGGCGACGGTTGGGCTTACACTTATGCATCCGACAAAATCAGAGGTTTCAAGCAAACCCATCAGCCCAGCCCGTGGATCAATGACTACGGTCAGTTCTCAATCATGCCGATGACTAAGCAGTTGAAGATTGATCAGGACAGTCGTGCTTCCTGGTTCTCTCACAAGGCAGAGAAAGCCACTCCTTATTATTACAGTGTTTATTTGTCCGAGTATGACATGACAACTGAAATAGCTCCGACGGAACGTTGCGCATATTTCCGTTTCACTTTCCCAGAAACTTCCGATGCCTATGTAGTGATAGATGCTTTCGATCGCGGTTCGTATGTGAAGGTGATTCCCGAAGAAAATAAAATAGTCGGTTATACGACACGCAATAGTGGCGGGGTTCCTCAAAACTTCAAGAATTACTTTGTAATAGAGTTCGACAAACCTTTTACTTTCAACAAAGTATGGGCAGATTATCATTTGGTAGAAACACATCTCGAACTGCAATCCAATCACGTGGGTGCTGCTATCGGTTTTTCAACGAAGAAAGGAGAACAGGTACACGCAAAAGTGGCATCCTCATTTATCAGTCCCGAGCAGGCGGAACTGAACCTGAAAGAAATCGGCAATAAGACCTTCGAACAGACAAAAGAAGCCGGACGTAAGGCATGGAACGATGTGTTAGGCCGTATCAAGGTCGAAGACAGTGATGAGAACCGTATGCGTACATTCTATTCTTGCCTGTATCGTTCAGTATTGTTTCCCCGTATGTTCTACGAGGTAAACGGCAAAGGTGAGACTGTGCACTACAGCCCCTATAATGGTGAAATTCGTCCGGGATATATGTTTACCGATACCGGATTCTGGGATACTTTCCGTTGCTTGTTCCCATTTGTCAATTTGGTATACCCTTCAATGGGCGAGAAGATGCAGGAAGGCCTGCTAAATACCTATCTTGAAAGCGGATTTTTCCCTGAATGGGCAAGTCCGGGGCATCGTGGCTGCATGGTTGGAAACAATTCAGCTTCTGTAGTGGCAGATGCTTTCATGAAGAATGTGACTAAAGCGGATGCGGAAAAAATGTACGAAGGTCTGTTGAAAGGAGCCAACAGTGTGCATCCGAGAGTTTCTACTACCGGACGCCGTGGATACGAATATTATAACAAACTGGGCTATGTGCCTTATGATGTGAAAATTAACGAGAATGCGGCACGCACATTGGAATATGCTTATGATGACTGGTGTATCTACCGTATGGGTGAAAAGTTGGGTCGCCCGGCAGAAGAACTGGATGTTTATAAGAAAAGGAGCCAGAACTATCGTAACTTGTTCGATCCGGAAACTAAGCTGATGCGCGGAAAGAACTCCGACGGAACTTTCCAGACTCCGTTCAATCCCTTTAAATGGGGAGATGCCTTTACGGAAGGAAATAGTTGGCACTACACCTGGTCGGTATTCCACGATGTACAGGGGTTGGTTGAACTGATGGGCGGTAAGAAGATGTTTGTCAGCATGCTCGACTCTGTATTCAATCTTCCTCCCGTATTTGATGACAGCTATTACGGAGGAGTGATTCATGAGATTCGTGAAATGGAGATCGCTAACATGGGAAACTATGCACATGGTAACCAGCCTATCCAACATATGATTTATTTGTATAATTATGCTGGTGAGCCGTGGAAAGCCCAATACTGGCTGCGTGAGACAATGAACCGCCTCTATCTTCCCACTCCGGACGGTTATTGCGGAGATGAAGATAATGGCCAGACTTCTGCGTGGTATGTCTTTACCGCATTGGGTTTCTATCCGGTATGTCCGGGCAGCAATGAATATGTGATGGGAGCTCCCTACTTCAAGAAAGCGACAATTACGCTGGAGAACGGTAAGAAACTGGAAATCTCCGCTCCGAAGAATAGCGATGACAATCGTTATATCCGTTCGTTGAACTACAACGGCAAGAACTATACGAAGAATTACCTGAACCACTTTGATTTGTTGAAGGGCGGGCGTCTGATGTTTGATATGGATAATAAACCGAATAAGGGGAGAGGTGTCAACGAATCAGACTTCCCCTATTCATTCTCTCGTGATGCAAAGTAAGCAGATATGAATAATATGAAAAAGAAAGTATTGATGATGACTATGGCGGCGGCAACTTTGTCCGCCATAGCGCAACAACCAGTGGACTATGTGAATCCGATAATCGGTACCAACGGGATGGGGCATACCTTTCCCGGTGCTTGTACTCCTTTCGGATGGGTGCAGTTGAGTCCGGACACAGATACAATTCCGCATAATGTGAATGGGGCTTATCAAAAAAATGCTTATGAATATTGTGCCGGTTACCAGTATCGGGACAAGACCATTGTCGGTTTCAGTCACACCCATCTTAGCGGCACGGGACATTCCGATTTGGGAGACATCCTGCTGATGCCCGCTGTTGGCGATGTGAAGTTGAATCCCGGACGGGCGAATCATCCGGAAGAAGGATACCGTTCGCGTTTCGACCATGCCACAGAAAAGGCTGTTCCCGGATATTATGAAGTGATGCTGGACGATTATGGCATTAAAGCCCAACTGACGGCGACACAACGGACGGGTGTACATAAATACACTTTCCCAAAAGGAAAAGACGGTCATCTGATTCTGGACTTGGTGCATGGTATTTATAATTATGACGGCAAAGTGCTGTGGGCGAATCTAAGGGTGGAGAATGATACCTTGCTGACTGGATACCGTATTACCAACGGATGGGCTCGTACCAACTACACTTATTTTGCTATCTCGTTCTCGCAGCCTGTCAGAGATTATGGATACAAAGATAAGGAAAAGTCTCTCTACAATGGCTTCTGGCGTCGCTTCAGTCTGGAAAAGAATTTCCCGGAGATCACCGGTCGTAAGATCGTAGCTTATTTTAACTTCGATACCGCTAACAACCCGGAACTGGTCGTAAAAGTGGCATTGTCAGCAGTCAGTACGGAAGGTGCGGTCAAGAATCTGCGTGCCGAAACTTCCGGAAAGAACTTCGAACAGTTGGTGGAAGCTGCCCGTACAGATTGGAATAACGAACTGGATCATTTCGAGATCGAAGGTACGCCCGACCAGAAAGCGATGTTCTATACTTCCCTTTACCATACCATGATTAATCCGTCTGTATATATGGATGTAGACGGTTGCTATCGCGGCTTGGATCATAACATACACCGGGCGGAGGGATTCACCAACTACACTATATTCTCTCTTTGGGATACCTACCGTGCGGAACATCCTTTCCTGAATCTGGTGAAACCGGGACGCAATGCCGATATGGTGGAATCCATGATTAAACATGAGCAGCAAAGCGTGCACGGAATGTTGCCGGTATGGAGCCTGATGGGAAATGAAAACTGGTGCATGAGCGGTTATCATGCCGTTTCCGTGTTGGCGGATGCAATAGCCAAAGGTGTTTTTTCGAATGTGGACGAAGCATTGGCGGCGATGGTGAGCACCTCCACCGTTCCATACTATGAAGGTGTAGCCGATTATATGAAGTTGGGATATATTCCGCTAGACAAGAGCGGTACGGCAGCCTCTTCCACTTTGGAGTATGCATATGACGACTGGACTATCTATCAGACAGCTTTGAAAGCAGGCAACAAGGAAATAGCGGAGGCTTACCGGAAACGCGCCCTCAATTATCGTACGATCTATGATACAAGTATTGGTTTTGCCCGTCCTCGTTATAGTGACGGTTCTTTCAAGAAAGAGTTTGATGTATTGCAAACCTACGGTGAAGGTTTTATCGAGGGCAATTCATGGAATTTCTCTTTCCATGTGCCGCACGATGTGTTTGGCATGATCGATTTGATGGGGGGAGAAAGGACATTCGTGCAGAAACTGGATGAACTGTTCTCCATGCATTTGCCGGAGAAGTACTATGAGCATAATGAAGATATTACAGAAGAGTGTCTGGTAGGCGGATATGTGCATGGTAATGAACCGAGCCACCATGTGCCTTATCTATATGCATGGACTTCCCAGCCGTGGAAAACACAGTATTGGCTGCGTGAGATTCTAAATAAGATGTACAAGAATGATATTAACGGATTGGGTGGAAATGATGACTGCGGACAGATGTCGGCATGGTATCTTTTCTCCGTGATGGGCTTTTATCCGGTTTGTCCCGGTACGGACCAGTATGTGTTGGGAGCACCCTATCTGCCTTATCTGAAGCTGACGCTTCCTGACGGAAAGACACTGGAGATCAAAGCGCCGGGTGTTAGCGACAAGAAACGTTACGTACAGTCGCTGAAGCTGAACGGCAAGGTATACGACAAGATGTATATTACACATGAGGACATACTGAAAGGAGGCGTGCTGGAATTCAAGATGGGCGCGTCACCTAACAAACGCCGTGGATTATCACCGGAGGATAAACCTTATTCATTAACTAACGGAATCAACAAATAATCAATAAAGGAATATGAAAAAGAGACATTTAATCTATGCAGCCTGCCTGCTGGTAGGTATGGGGGCTTGTGCTGCAAGTGCGCAAAAACAAGTGGAGGATAATCCTGACGTATGGAAGGAGTACAATACGGGTGCTATATTGTTTGAGGACAAAGCACCGGAAACGCTGGGATCGGACATTTACCACCGGATCATTCCCGATGCTGAATCATACATCAAGGAACAGGCACGTACTGTATTGGCTACTCTTTACAACTCGCCTGAAGATAGTATTCCAACTGTATACAAGATACATTATACATTGGAAGATGTTGACGGCGTTTCAGCCAAAGGCGGTGGTAATGGCGATGTGACAATCTTCTACAGTACACGTCACATTGAGAAATCTTTTGCAGCGAATGATACAGCTAAGTTATTTTTTGAAACACGCGGGGTACTTTTGCATGAATTGACGCACGCATATCAGCTGGAACCACAGGGAATTGGCTCTTACGGAACTAATCGTGTGTTCTGGGCATTTATCGAGGGAATGGCAGACGCCGTGCGGGTTGCCAATGGAGGATTTGACGGACCGAATGCCCGTCCGAAAGGTGGAAATTATATGGATGGATATCGTACGGCGGGTTATTTCTTCGTGTGGTTGCGTGACAACAAAGACCCTGAGTTCCTGCGTAAGTTTAACCAGAGTACATTGGAGGTAATTCCTTGGTCGTTCGATGGAGCTATCAAGCATATCTTGGGAGATGAATATAACATAGACGAGTTGTGGCGCGAATATCAGATTGCCGTAGGTGATATACAGGCATAATAAAGAGTATAAATATGGTGAGTGTAATGGGTAAAAGAGGATTGTTTTTGGTCTGGCTATGCCTGGTGAGTGCTTTGCCGGGCATGGCTCAAACCGAAAAGCTGATTGATTATGTGAATCCATTTGTGGGGACGGACGGTTATGGGAATGTCTATCCGGGTGCACAGATTCCTTTCGGAGGAATCCAGATGAGTCCGGATACAGACAGCAAATTCTATGATGCCGCTTCCGGTTACAAATACAATCACTCCACATTATTAGGGTTCAGCTTGACTCATTTGAGTGGGACTGGCATACCTGACTTAGGAGATTTCCTGTTCATTCCGGGAACCGGGGAAATGAAACTAGAACCGGGTACTCGTGAGAATCCGGAAAAAGGATACCGTTCCCATTATTCACATGAAAGGGAGTGGGCATCCCCCAATTATTATGCGGTAGAATTGACAGACTATGGAGTGAAGGCTGAAATGACATCAGGCGTGCGTAGCGGTATGTTCCGCTTTACTTACCCTCAATCAGACAAGTCTTTTATCATGATTGACATGAATCATACTTTATGGCAATCTTGTGAATGGGCGAATCTGCGCATGGAGAACGACTCTACCATCACCGGCTATAAACTGGTGAAGGGCTGGGGACCGGAACGCCATGTCTATTTTACGGCTACTTTTTCTAAAAAGTTGACCGGACTGCGTTTTATGCAAGATAAGAAGCCGGTGATTTATAACACTTCCCGTTTCCGTAGCTGCTACGAGACTTGGGGCAAGAATCTGATGGCCTGCATCTCTTTTGAAACAAAAGCTGGAGAGGAGGTGATTGTGAAAACTGCCATCTCGTCAGTCAGCACGAATGGTGCGAAGAATAATATAGAAGAACTTTCCGGACTGACTTTCGATGATCTGAAAGCCAGAGGTGAAGCTCTGTGGGAAAAGGAACTAGGGAAATATACCCTTACTGCCGATCTTAAAACGAAAAGAACTTTCTATACGTCGGCTTACCATGCGGCTTTGCATCCGTTCATCTTTCAGGATTCAGACGGGCAGTTCCGCGGACTAGACAAGAATATAGAGAAAGCGGAAGGCTTCACCAACTATACTGTATTTTCTCTTTGGGATACTTATCGTGCCTTGCATCCTTGGTTCAACCTTGTGCAGCAGGATGTAAATGCCAATATTGCCAATTCGATGTTGGCACATTATGACAAGAGCGTAGAGAAGATGCTTCCTATTTGGTCGTTCTATGGAAATGAAACCTGGTGTATGATTGGTTACCATGCAGTCTCCGTTTTGGCGGACATGATCGTGAAAGAGGTCAAAGGCTTCGATTATGAACGTGCTTACGAAGCGATGAAGACTACGGCGATGAATCCGAATTACGATTGTCTGCCGGAATATCGTGCAATGGGATATGTGCCTTTCGATAAGGAAGCGGAATCCGTTTCCAAGACGTTGGAATATGCTTATGATGATTATTGCATCGCACAGGCAGCCAAGAAGTTAGGTAAGGAAGGTGATTACCGATATTTCCTGAATCGGGCATTGTCTTATCAGACTCTGATCGATCCCGAAACGAAGTATATGCGCGGACGTGACAGTAAGGGTGGCTGGCGTACTCCGTTTACTCCCGTTGCTTATCAGGGGCCCGGTTCTGTGCATGGCTGGGGAGATATAACGGAAGGTTTTACGGTCCAATATACTTGGTATGTCCCACAAGATGTACAAGGGTATATAAATGAAGCCGGTGAGGAGTGGTTCCGTAATCGTCTGGATGAATTGTTCACGGTGGAATTACCGGATGATATTCCGGGTGCTCATGACATTCAGGGACGTATCGGTGCTTATTGGCATGGAAATGAGCCCTGTCATCATGTGGCTTATCTTTATAACTATCTGAAAGAACCTTGGAAATGTCAGAAATGGATTCGTACCATTGTTGATCGTTTCTATGGCGATACGCCGGATGCCTTGAGTGGAAATGATGATTGCGGTCAGATGTCTGCTTGGTATATGTTCAATTGTTTGGGCTTTTATCCGGTTGCTCCGTCAAGTAATGTCTATAATATAGGTTCACCTTGTGTTAAGGGTATATCCGTTCAGATGAGTAATGGAAAGGTGATTGAAATGACAGCAGATAATTGGTCGCCGAAGAATGTGTATGTGAAGGAATTATATGTTAATGGTAAGAAATATGACAAATCCTATTTGAAGTATGCGGATATACGTGATGGCGTGAAACTGCGTTTTATCATGAGCAGTAAACCGAACTATAAGCGTGCCGTATCAGATGAAGCGGTAGCTCCTTCTTTGTCGTTACCGGGAAAGACAATGAAATATCAGGTAAATTTTTCAGAAAAGAAAAAAGAGTGGTAATCCTGTTTTTTTTAGTTGATATGTCGGCCTTGAAGAAGTTGTATTTTTCAGAGTAAATGATGTTCAGAATAATGGTGAAGCAGGGGATTGGCGTAGTTATATTAAATCGTCTTGCAAGCCCGTTTTAAGGATGCTTTAGGTGAATTTCTAATTGATAAGATAGTCCATGCAGCTCGACCTGTTGATTAGTTTGCATTCAAAGATGATGACGGGCATATTATATGTATCATGGTAGTTGGGTACATTATAATATGGTGAAGATGACCTTTGAAGGAGTATTGCCTAGTCCTTTAAATTAATGCTAAGTGAGGTTCTGGTATATTGGAATTCTCCGTTGTAACCTATGTAATATATAGATTATAACGGAGAATTTCTTTCTTATTTGAAGTATGATGTAAATAATGACATAAAGTTGGATTTGGTAAGGAGTGGTAGGTTGAATTATAAACGTGCAGTGTCAGAATGAGGCAGTAGCTTCATCGTTATCTTTTCCAAGAAAAACAGTGAGGTTTTAATACGGACTTTAAACAGAATCTTTATCTTTGTATAAAGTCTTTCAAATTACGGTATAACATAAAATAGAAACAATGAGAAAGTATTTATTGCTATTGATGTTCCTGTGCTTGGCATCACTACTTCATTCCCAGAACAAATTCGAGTTAGTATCTCCCAATGGAGAAATAAAAGTACTATTTAATCTTTCGGATAAAATCTATTACAGTATAGATTACAACGGAGAAGTATTATTGAAAGATAACTCTATTCAGTTGACTCTGAAGAATCAAGTGTTGGGGCAGAATCCTAAGTTGCGTCGTCAGAAGCGTATGAGTATCGACGAGTATTTAACTCCTGTTGTGCCCTTGAAATATTCAAAAATCAATAATCGTTATAATCAATTGCTACTGACTTTCAAAGATTATTCAGTAGAGTTCCGTGCCTTTGACGATGGAGTTGCTTATCGGTTCCTTACCTCGCAAAAAGGTGATGTTGAGGTAATGAGTGAAGAATTTGCTATCAACTTCCCGTCGGATTATCTGCTTCACTTGCAACAACCGGGAGGTTTCAAAACAGCTTATGAAGAACCTTATACACATATTTGGAGTAACACATGGAAGCCGGAAGATAAAATGGCTGTTCTGCCCGCTTTGATTGACACAAAGAAAGATTATAAGATATTAATCAGTGAATCGGACCTGACCGATTATCCATGTATGTTTCTCAAAGGAACAGGTGAAAATGGACTGATCTCTACTTTTCCTAAGACTCCGCTTGCTTTTACGGAAAGTGGTGATCGTAGTGTGAAAATCACAGAGGAAGCTGATTATATTGCCAAGACAAAAGGTACGAGAAATTATCCTTGGCGTTACTTTGTGATAAGTAGGAATGATAAGCAGCTGATTGAAAATACAATGACTTATCGACTTGCCGAAAAAAATCAGCTTCAAGACGTTTCATGGATAAAGCCGGGACAAGTAAGTTGGGAATGGTGGAATGACGCCTCTCCTTACGGGCCCGATGTGAATTTTGTTGCTGGCTATAATCTGGCGACTTATAAGTATTACATCGACTTTGCTTCCAAATTCGATATTCCTTATATTATTATGGATGAAGGCTGGGCCGAAAGTACTCGTGACCCTTATACGCCGAATCCTAAAGTAGATTTGCATGAACTGATTCGTTATGGCAAAGAAAGGAATGTAGGGATTGTGCTTTGGCTGACATGGTTGACTGTGGAAAATAATTTTGATCTATTCAAAACTTTCAATGAATGGGGAGTGAAAGGACTTAAGATTGATTTTATGGATAGAAGTGACCAGTGGATGGTCAACTATTACGAACGGGTAGCTCGTGAAGCTGCTAAATATCACTTGTTTGTTGATTTTCATGGTTCTTTTAAACCGGCTGGATTAGAATATAAATATCCGAATGTCCTTTCTTACGAAGGAGTGCGTGGTATGGAACAAATGGGAGGATGCTATCCGGATAACAGTCTGTATTTACCGTTTATACGTAATGCAGTTGGTCCGATGGATTATACTCCCGGAGCAATGATTAGTATGCAGCCTAATGTATATAGAGCAGAGCGCCCTAATGCTGCCAGTATCGGAACACGTGCTTATCAGTTGGCATTGTTTGTGGTTTTCGAAAGCGCTCTGCAGATGTTGGCGGACAATCCGACTCTTTATTATCGTAATGAAGATTGTACCCGCTTCATTACACAAGTTCCTGTAACTTGGGATGAGACAGTGGCACTGGAAGCTAAAGCCGGTGAATACGTAATTGTAGCGAAACGTAAAGGTGATAAGTGGTTCATAGGAGGAATCGCCAACAATGGTGAAAAAGAACGTGAATTTACCATCAAGCTGGATTTTTTGAATAAAGGCCGTTCTTATCAGATGACATCTTTCGAAGATGGCATCAATGCAGGACGTCAGGCGATGGATTATCGTTGTAAGTCATCGCAGGTGAAAGTCGGAGAGCTGTTGACCGTTAAGATGGTTAGAAACGGAGGTTTTGCAGCTATCATAGAATAACAGAACATTTCTTCACATTGGTTCGTTTATTATAAAAACAAACTAAATGTATATTCACCATGAAAACATTCGTCTTGATGATGGTAAGTCTGTTGTTTGCCGTTTCTTTGGAAGCGCAGAACAAGTCTTTTTATGATTTTGCAGTGAAAACGATTGATGGCAAAGAATTTTCTCTTTCTTCATTGAAAGGTAAGAAAGTGCTTGTGGTCAACGTGGCTTCCAAATGCGGACTGACGCCACAGTATGCTCAACTGGAGAAATTATATGAGAAATATAAAGATAAAGACTTTGTAATAATCGGTTTTCCGGCAAATAACTTTATGGGGCAAGAACCTGGAAGTAATGAGGAAATAGCTCAATTTTGTTCTTTGAACTACGGTGTCACTTTTCCGATGATGGCTAAGATTTCCGTCAAAGGGAAAGAAATCGCTCCTCTTTATCAATGGCTGACAGAGAAGAAGCTGAATGGTAAAGAAGATGCGTCGGTTCAGTGGAATTTCCAGAAATTCATGATTGATGAGAATGGAAACTGGGTGGGCTTTGCCTCTCCTAAAGAAAGTCCGTTTTCTGAAAAAATCGTTACTTGGATAGAGAAGGAATAAGAGAGACTTTCTGCAATTCGCTTTCGAAATTGGGAGTAAAAATCCCTTTTCCTAAGTTCTCTTTTATTTCTTCAATGGTCCAGAATCGTCCTCCGTCCAGTTCTTCACTGGGATGGATTTCTCCATCGTAAACAGTCTTGTGAACAAAGACAAGTTCTTTTTCACGTTCGGATTCGAAAATATAATTAGTAAGTAGTTCAGGAGTAAAGTCCGTGATGCCTAATTCTTCATGGACTTCTCTCTTTAGAGCGATTTCTACGCTTTCGCCCAAGTCAATATGTCCACCTACCGCTGTATCCCATTTCCCCGGTTGGATGTCTTTCCATTCGGGACGTTTCTGCAGATACAACTCTCCACGGGTATTGAAAATATGAAGATGGACTACCGGATGAAGTAGTTTGCTGCCGCTATGACATTCCCCACGAGTGGCTGCTCCGGTGATATTTCCTTGTTCGTCTACGATGGGGAACATTTCTTGATTATTATCGCTTAACATTGTGCTTTTGTTTTTAGTGAACTAGATCGATTCTATTGGGTGTAGAAATTTATGGTATTAATAAGGAAGAATCTCCATAACTTAGGAATCGGAAATCATGTGCTAAAGCGTAATCATAAATCGCACGCCAGTTTCCTTTTACGAAAGCAGAAACCAATAATAGCAGGGTACTTTGTGGCTGATGAAAGTTAGTGACCATCGCTTTCACTATCTTGTACTGATATCCAGGAGCTATAATAATTTGTGTACTGGTATGGAGTGCTTCGAGTCCATTTCTATCGAGATAACCCAATATCTTTTGTAGTGCAACCACCGGAGGTATCTGATCGTATTTTTCATAAGGCTGCCACTGTTTGACGTGCAATTCTTCTTCAGTAGCGTCCGGGTGATCTGCTAAAATAACTCCAATGTGATACAAGCTTTCGAGAGTGCGTACAGAAGTAGTTCCTACGGCAATGGCACAACCGTCATGGTCTATTAGTTTTTTAATTGTGCTCCGATTGACCGATATATATTCTGTATGCATTTCATGATCTTCGATCTCTTCACTTTTTACGGGTTTGAATGTTCCGGCTCCTACATGTAATGTTAACTCTTCAAGATCGATGCTTTTCTCCTGTAGTGCATCCAACACTCTCGGGGTGAAATGTAAACCGGCCGTAGGCGCCGCTACCGAACCTTTAATCTTAGAGTAAACAGTCTGATAAGTTTCCTTATCACTTTCTTCCGTATTCCGGTTTAAGTAAGGAGGGATAGGAAGTTCTCCGAATACTTCAAGAATATCGGCAAACGTCACTTCCGGATTATCCCATGAAAAATTTACCCAGTGACTGGTTCCTCTGCATTCTCCTCTGGCGGCGGTTAATGTGATTGTAAGTCCTTTGACTGTCATTTCTCGTTTTAATTCTCCATCTTTCCATTTTTTCAGGTTACCGATCATACAAAGCCAGGCGGCATGTTCTGTCTGTTGGAAGTTTAATACATAATCATTCGGCTGAATCGGTTCGAGGCAGAATACTTCAATCAGTGCTCCTGTTTCTTTCCGGAAATGAAGACGTGCTTGAATGACTTTCGTATTATTGAATATCATCAGACTGCCTTGCGGAAGATATTCCGGTAAAGAGGTGAAGATATCCTCACTTACTTCCCCCCGACGATATATCAGGAGTTTGGACTGGTCGCGGATAGGCAACGGGAATTTAGCAATACGTTCATCCGGAAGAGGATAATTGTATTCACTGATGCGGATATGTCTAGGATCTTCTTTCATTGTTTTTTAAATAAAAAGAGGTCAGAACCCATTCGGCTTCTAACCTCTTTCACCAGTCGGGGTGACTGGATTCGAACCAGCGACCACTCGCCCCCCAGACGAGTACTCTAACCGGGCTGAGCTACACCCCGAATTGCGGATGCAAAAGTACTGATTAATTTTTAAATAGCAAATAATCCGTTGATTTTTCTAGTATGAATTGTGCCGATTTATAGCTATTATTCTGATTATTAGTCTTTCTTGGGACTATGCAAATCTTTTTCTCAATGAGTTGGTAGTTCTTTTGATTGCCTCTTATGTGATATAAAAGTACATTTTTTAATTTTGCTTGAATTGGAAAACAATCTGCTTATTTTTCATTTGAAAGCATTAATCCTTTTCCTGTCCTAAAAACACTATAAAAAGTAGGGAAGTCTATAATAAAACTAAATAGGAAAATGACAAATGAACTAACAATCAGTGAGTTTGTTTATAAATTAATGCAAATAAAAGGTGTTTGATTTCCCTAGTATGATACTATATTTCCAATTTTGGTGTGTGGTAAATTAGGAAGTTATACATTTGTAAAAAGACTTAGTTTAGAAAGGTGTTAAATGTTAGACATTAAAAATAGAGAGACATTAGAGATATACGTCCTGGGTGACGATTTTAAGTTTTATCAAAATCTGAAGTATCTTCCTCTGACTTCTTATCCTTCTAATAATCAATCAGCATTGATTATTTATTGTTTAAGTGGAAGGGCTAAAATCACAGTGCATGAGGATGTACACTGGATACAACCGGAGGAATTGATTATATTATTACCCGGACAATTTGTCTCATTTAGTGAGCCAAGTGAAGATTTTTCGACCGTTACGATGGTAATATCTACTTCACTGTTTAGTGATGCGTTAAGTGGTGTGCCCCGATTTTCTCCGCATTTCTTTTTCTATATGCGGAGTCATTATTGGTATCCGCAATCGGAACGCGACATTCCTCGGATGTATAATTATCTGGGTATGATAAAAGATAAAGTTACTTCTCAAGATATATATAGGCGGGAGCTGATTATTCATTTGTTGAGGTATCTGTATCTGGAACTGTTCAATGCTTATCAAAAGGAATCGACCTTGATGACTGTCCGCAGGGATACCCGTAAAGAAGAATTAGCTAATAAATTCTTTGGGCTTATCATGAAGCATTTTAAGGAGAATAAGGATGTAGCTTTTTATGCAGATAAACTGTGTATTACTTCCAAATACCTGACTATGGTAATCAAGGAAACAAGCGGGAAATCTGCTAAAGATTGGATAGTCGAATACATCATATTAGAAATCAAGGCTTTATTGAAGAATACAAACCTGAATATTCAGGAAATAGCCATAAAAACGAACTTTGCGAATCAATCGTCGCTTGGACGTTTTTTTAGAAAGCATACAGGTATGTCGCTTTCACAGTATCGAATGAGTAATTTAGAACAATAGCGCGGGCAATTGTCGCACAATTGTCAATTATTTATAGGGATTGGGAAGAGAAAGGGAATGAAGTTTACTTCATTCCCTTTTATTATGTAATCTCTCCGGTGTCGGATTAAATTCCCATACATTCACGATAGAAGTCGAGCATCTCGAAAATAGTGTCCTTATCGGCAGTTTGATTGATGCAAATATCTCCGATATCCTTCAGTAGAGTGAAATTAATTGTGCCTGAAGTATTCTTTTTGTCATGCGTCATGAATGCATATAGTTGGTCGTATTTTTTGCAATCGAAAGTAAAAACGCCATAATTGTCCTTGATAAATTGGATCGTTTGTCTCATTTTCTCTTTCGGGAAATCTACTTTGAGATGAGAAAGATACAGTTCGCATACGATTCCCCAAGCTACTGCATATCCATGCAATACAGGGCGCTCCTCTGCCAATGCCATGCTTTCGAATGCATGTCCCACAGTGTGTCCCAAATTTAATGCCTTGCGGATTCCATGTTCAAAGGGATCCTGTTCTACGATGTTTTCTTTCACTTGTACCGATTGACCTACTAATTGTTTGAGAGCTGTATAGTCAATATTAGAAGTATTGAAATTGAGTAATTCCACCCAATGTGCCGTATTGCTAATCAAACCATGCTTTAGCATTTCAGCATATCCGGAGAAAAAATTGTATGCATCCAGTGTACGCAGGAATTCTGTTTCAATCAGTACACTGTTTGCCGGAGCAAAGGCACCGATTTCATTTTTCAGTCCGTTGAAGTTGATTCCTGTTTTACCACCTACTGATGCATCTACCATAGCCAGTAGAGTAGTGGGGATATTGATATAGTAAATACCACGTTTAAATGTGGCTGCGGCAAAACCTCCGAGATCCGTCACCATTCCTCCTCCAAGATTGATAAGCAAAGAGTGGCGGGTAGCTCCTTGAGTACTTAATGCCATCCAGACGGAGGCAAGCGTTTCCATCGTTTTATGTACGTCTTCGGCTCCGATACAGATTTCTACAGCATCTTTCAGTAGACCTGATGCCTTTAAGGAAGGAAGGCAAAGACGCTGGGTATGCTCGTCTGTGAGGACGAATAGTTTGTCATGCGGGCATAACTCAATGGCACGACCGAGGCTCGTTTCCAAGCTTTCGCAGAGAATAACTTCTTGTTTACTCATGATTCTTTTGCTTTTTTACTCTGCAAATGTATATAAAATATTTTTTTTACTTACTTTTGTCTCATTAAAACGTTCAATCATGAAAGCATTATTACCTGTATATTGTCGTCCTTTAGGATATGTTGTCTTGTTGGTAGCTCTGTTCATCCCTTTTATTCTAGTGATGCAGGGAGTGGTGACCGATAATAACTTGCTGTTTTATAAAGAATGCACAAAGTTATTGATGATGGCAGGATGCTTGTTGATAATCTTTGCATTCAGTAAAAATGAGAGCCGGGAAACGGAGCAGATTCGTAATTCAGCTGTTCGTAATGCTATCTTTTTAACATTCTTGTTCGTCTTTGGTGGCATGTTGTGGCGTGTAATGCAAGGAGATGTGATTAATGTTGATACTTCCTCTTTCTTGACCTTTTTGGTTTTTAATGTGCTTTGTTTGGAATTTGGTCTTAAAAAAGCGCTTGTTGATCGATTCTTTAAAAGATAATTTTCTTTTCAATTAAACCTTTTGCGATTCGATTTGTCAAAAAGACATTGTTATTGCTACTAATATAATCGTAAATAAGGTAAATGAAAAGATTTTCAGCAGGGTTGGTGCTGATGTTGCTATGCACCTTCTCAATTTTTGCACAGAATAAGGTAATTACCGTTTCGGGACGTGTGGTGGAAGCCGACACAAAAGAGCCTGCAGCGCAGGCTACAGTTCAATTGTTATCATTGCCTGATAGCGCTTATGCCGCTGGTATAGCCAGTAGTAATCAGGGATGGTTCACTCTCCCCAAAGTAAAAGCCGGGAAATATGTGTTGAAAGTTTCCTATATCGGGTTTCGTACCAAACTCGTACCAGTACAATTATCTGCTAATGCCACCGATAAAAAGATGGGGACCATTGCATTAGATCCGGATGCTGTTATGCTGAAAGAAGCAGTGATTACTGCCGAAGCTCCGCAGGTGACCGTAAAAGAAGATACTCTGGAATATAATTCGGCTGCTTATCGTACTCCGGAAGGAGCGATGCTCGAAGAATTGGTAAAGAAACTTCCGGGAGCAGAGATTGATGATGACGGTAATGTCAAAATCAATGGTAAAGAAGTAAAGAAGATTATGGTAGATGGTAAAGAGTTCTTTGGGGGTGATGTGAAAACCGGATTGAAGAACTTGCCGGTCAACATGATTGATAAACTGAAAACATACGATAAAAAATCGGACTTGGCACGTGTCACCGGAATAGATGATGGGGAAGAAGAAACCGTTCTCGACCTGAAAGTGAAGAAAGGAATGAATCAAGGTTGGTTTGGTAACGCAAGTGTTGCTGGTGGTACAGAAGACCGTTATGGAAGTAACTTGATGTTGAACCGTTTTGTCGATAATAGCCAATTCTCTTTAATTGGTTCGGCCAATAATGTGAACGATCAAGGATTCTCAGGTGGAGGTGGTGGCCCTCGTTTCCGGAATAGCAATGGTTTGACTGCTACCAAGATGCTTGGAGCTAACTTTGCTACTCAGACTGATAAGCTGGAACTGGGAGGTAGTGCCCGTTATAATTTCAGTGACCGGGATGCAACATCTACAAACTACTCGGAACGTTTCCTGCAAAATGGAAATTCGTACTCCAACTCAAACAGTAAAGGCCGTAATAAAAATACAAACTTCAATGCCGACTTCCGTTTGGAATGGAAACCGGATACATTGACAAACATCATTTTCCGTCCGAACGTTTCTTATGGAAAGTCTAACAGTTATTCTATTTCCGAATCGGGTACTTTTAATGGAGATCCATTTAATTTGGTGTCTAATCCTAATGAGTTTTTGAATAAGATTTTCTGGGGAAGTACAGATGATCCTTTAGAAGCTATTCGTGTCAACGCCAGCAACAGTGAATCAGAATCAGAAGGTCAGAGTCTCTCTGCAAATGCTTCTTTACAGCTGAATCGTAGATTGAATAATCAGGGACGAAACATCACTTTCCGTGGTACATTTAGTTATGGAGATAATGATAGCGAACAGTTTAGTGAATCATTGACGCGTTATTTTGATGATAATGCAAAAAAAGAAGATGATGAACGTAAACAGTATACTACTTCTCCAACCAAAAGTTATGATTATACTGCCGAACTGACTTATAGTGAGCCGATTGCGAGAGCTACTTTTTTACAGTTCCGCTATAAATTTCAATATAAGTATAGTGAAAGCGATAGAAGTACGTACAGTTTGATTCCTGATGCAGATAAAGGACAGGATTGGTTTTGGAATTTTGGTGATGGTCTACCTGAAGGATATGAAGAGAATAAGGATAGAGATTTGAGTAAATATGCTCAATATAAATACTATAACCATGATATTAATGCAGGGTTGAATATTATCCGCGAGAAATATCGATTGAACTTTGGAGTGTCTCTGCAACCGCAGAATACCAGATTAGATTATAAGAAAGCTGAAGTAGATACTGTAGTAAAAAGAAATGTGTTCAATTTTGCTCCTAATGTTGATTTTCGTTACAGATTCTCTAAAGTCAGCCAGTTACGCTTTACTTATCGGGGACGTGCAAGCCAGCCGAGTATGGAAAATTTGCTGGATGTAACCGATGATTCTAATCCGTTGAACATTCGTAAGGGTAATCCGGGATTGAAGCCTTCCTTCTCTCATTCTATGCGTTTGTTCTACAATACTTATAATGCAGATAAACAGCGTGGCATAATGGCTCATGCAAACTTGAATATGACTCAAAACAATATTACCAATGCCACTACTTACAATCAGAGTACTGGTGGAGTAACAGTTAAACCGGAGAATATCAACGGAAACTGGAATGCGATGGGTATGTTTGGGTTCAATACAGCATTGAAAGATAAGCGTTTCACTATAAATTCTTTCTCTCGTGCCAACTATACCAATGCGGTTTCTTACCTTTTCAATGACGATACCAAGATAAATGACAAGAACACCAGTACAACATTGACTTTAGGAGAGAATCTGAATGGAACTTTTCGTAACGACTGGTTTGAATTTACCTTGAATGGTTCGATTAACTATAACTTTGAACGAAACAAACTGCGTCCGGAAAATAACCAGGAACCTTATACATTTGGTTATGGTGCAAGCACTAATATCTCTTTACCTTGGAGTATGACGTTGTCAACCAATATAACTAATAACGCACGCCGTGGTTATCGTGATGCCAGTATGAATAAGAATGAACTTATCTGGAATGCGCAGATTGCCCAGAACTTCCTGAAAGGCAATGCTGCAACCATCAGTTTTGAAGTATATGATATTTTGCGGCAGCAATCCAATATCAGCCGTTCGTTGACAGCCGATATGCGTTCTGTTTCCGAATATAATGGAATTAATAGTTATTGTATGCTTCGTTTCTCTTATCGCCTGAATATTTTTGGAAATAAAGAAGCCCGTGGCAATATGCGTCATGGTGGTTTTGATGGTGGTGGTCCGCGTGGCCCACGTGGTGGAGGCTATGGAGGTGGCAGACCATTCTGAAGTAGCGTAATAGATTCAAATAAAACGAAGAAAGTCCCGGCACAACATTCAATGTTGTCACCGGGACTTCTTTGTTAATCCGATAATTTACTCTATATTTGTTGTTCAGTATCTGTATGAAAGGAGATTCCTATGATTGATTGGAACTATATGCTTAGCCAGATAGCAACAGTAGCTTTTGATATTCTTTATTTTGGAGCCATTATCGGTACGATTGTCATTATCATTCTTGACAACCGGAATCCGGTTAAAACGATGGCATGGATACTCATATTACTTTTCTTACCTATTGTCGGGCTTGTCTTTTATTTTTTCTTTGGCCGGAGCCAGCGTCGTGAGCGTATCATCGGGCAAAAAAGTTATGACCGCCTATTAAAGAAACCAATGGCCGAATATCTGGCACAGGATTGTTCGGATGTTCCCTATGAATACTCCCGTCTTATTCAACTTTTCCAGCAAACGAATCAGGCATTTCCATTTGAGGGAAATCGTGTGGCAATCTATACCGAAGGATATACCAAACTCCAATCATTATTGCGCGAACTACAAAAAGCGAAGCAGCATATCCATATGGAATATTATATCTTTGAGGATGATGCTATTGGACGTCTGGTCAGAGACGTACTGATAGAAAAGGCTTCTCAAGGAGTTGAAGTGCGGGTGATCTATGATGATGTAGGTTGCTGGCATGTGCCTAACCGCTTTTTCGAAGAAATGCGTAATGCCGGTATAGAGGTCAGGAGCTTTTTAAAGGTACGTTTTCCCTTATTTACCAGTAGAGTGAATTACCGGAACCATAGAAAGATTGTTGTCATTGACGGGCGTGTGGGTTTTGTTGGGGGAATGAATCTGGCAGAACGCTATATGCGTGGCTTTTCTTGGGGAGTTTGGCGTGATACGCATATCATGCTGGAAGGGAAGGCTGTGCACGGTCTGCAAACGGCTTTTCTGCTCGATTGGTATTTTGTAGACCGTACGCTGATAACTGCTTCCCGTTATTTTCCAAAGATTGATTCTTGTGGAAATTCTTTAGCGCAAATTGTCACGAGTGAGCCTATCGGACCCTGGAAAGAAATCATGCAGGGCTTGACGGTTGCCATTACCAGTGCAAAAAAATATTTCTATATGCAAACCCCTTATTTCTTGCCTACAGAGCAAATATTAGCTGCTATGCAAACAGCTGCATTGTCCGGGGTAGATGTGCGCTTAATGTTACCGGAACGTGCCGATAATTGGATTACTCATCTTGGATCGCGTTCTTATTTGGCAGATGTGATGCAGGCAGGTGTTAAAGTCTATTTTTATAAGAGGGGCTTTCTGCATTCTAAGCTCATGGTTTCAGATGACATGCTTTCCACAGTGGGGTCTACTAATGTTGACTTTCGTAGCTTTGAGCACAATTTTGAAGTGAATGCCTTTATGTATGACGTAGAAACAGCCCTTGAAATGAAAGAGATATTTCTTCAGGATCAGCGAGAAAGTACACAAATCTTTTTTAAGAATTGGGTCAGACGTTCGTGGAGACAAAAAGCTGCGGAGTCTATCGTGCGTTTATTGGCTCCGCTACTTTAATAGTGATGAGATTGATTGGAAAACTTATCTGAACAGTGAGAAGTTTACACTTCCATACACTCTTCTCTCTATGAAATGTGGATTATCTTCGAAGTTATTATCTTTTCCGTGTTCCAGTACCAATAATCCTCCCTCTTTGAGAAGATCGTTTTGGAAGATTAATTCAGGTATTGTTTCCAACTCTTTTAATGCATAAGGAGGATCGGCAAAGATGAAGTCGAACTGTTCGCGACCATTCTTGATAAATTTGAATACATCTCCGCGTATTGGCAGACACTTGTCTGTTTGCACCTCTTTCATGATTTTGCAGATGAACGAGTGATGCGCAGGATCTTTCTCAACGCTAATAACCCGGTCACATCCGCGGGATACCAGTTCGATACTAATACTTCCGGTTCCGGCAAACAAGTCGAGAGCTGTGACTCCTTCTTCAAAATCGATGTAGTTGTTGAGTACATTGAACAGATTTTCTTTGGCGAAATCTGTTGTAGGACGTGCTTTAAATGTTCGGGGCACGTCAAATCTTCTTCGTTTGTAAATACCGCTGATTACTCGCATGTTAATAAGGCTTGCATGTCAATATTAGTTGCAGGATTCATAATAAATACCTGTAGGATAAACTTTTTCAGTTCGCTCATTAAAACTTCTTTCTCGGAAAGTGTTCCAGTTAGATGTAGCTCATCCCGCTCCTGATTAAATTCCAGTTGCTTCCAAGCGTACAATAAATAGTAAATACGGTCTTCTGTATGCGTGCATTCAAAAGAATTAGACAGAAGTAGATGACCCCGTTCAAAGCAATAGATGTCAATACCGTCTTTGCGTACAGAAGCATACATCTTCTTACTGTTTCCTAATCTGCTTTTTACAGAAAAATAATCGATAAACGGAGTAGATTGAGAATAAAAGCGAGCTTCGGGATATTGTTCATTCAAAAAGATCTGTGCGCTTTTGTCTATACCGAAAATGACAGCTACATTATTCTTTCTTAGAATATTGTAGAGTACCGTTTCGTTTTCTTTTTTCTGATGATTGTGATAAAATAGAAGTTCCGCCTGTTCCTCTTCAAAAAGGTCTAATGGCACGATTGTAAAACGTTTACTTGCCATCATAATGTTTACCCGTTTGTAAGGATGATTGAGGAAGTCCGATTCGTGGAAGATTGCCTTTAGATTTGCTGTTAGGGATAGAGAAGCGTCTATCTCTTTCTCTATGATTGAAAGCGAATCGTCATGAATCGGGTTATAGATAGAAAAAGAAAATCCATCCGTACTAAGACGGATGGATAAAGTATATTGTTTTGATTTAGTAAAATCAATCATTATTCCCAGTTACCAGCACCATTGTTCGGAGTATCGATAGAACCTACCATCAAACCGCAGTATCTACCCAATTTGCTCTGAACATCTTTTAAATTAATAATCTCTTGCTTGTCAAGTCCGTTCAAATAAGTTTCATACGGAGCTTTTACTTCAAATAAGTATACAGGAGCACCGGATTTAGCAGTATCGTTTTTTACATTCATTTCGAATTGAGCACCACCTCCGTAAGGGATGTATCTCATAGAATCCGGGTTGAATCCTTTCGGGAAAATAGTATCCATAACAGCTACCCACATAGTGTCACGTTTGAAGTTTTCAAGTCCCCATTTCTTAACTTCATCATATTTGCCTGTCTTCTTTGCTTTTTCGATGATAGCCATAGCTTTCTTTTCAGTCAGTCCGTCTTCCAATTGTTTGTCGGTCAACATTCCCATCTTCATAACGAACGGCAATTTTTGATTTTTAACGAAGTCAATCAATGTGTCAAATTTGTCTGTATACATTCCGCGGTGCAGCGTACGGTATTCCTGCTGTGCCTTACGGATGTCGATCAAACGGGCAATGACTGCTTTTTCTCTGTCTTTTTTAGCGTTTTCAAAATTGATAGGACCCATAATGCTGGTGTAGCAGATGTAAATCAGTGCAGCAGCACAAAGCACCAATACAATATTAAATACTGTTTTCATGATAAATTATGTTTTTAGTTGTTATATTCGCATCGCAAAAATAGAATAAATAAATTTAAATACGATAGTTCCTCGAACTTTTTTCTCGTACAAAAATGATAAATAACTATTTAGAAAGGCAAATTAAGGAAAATTTTCCTTATCAACCAACTTTAGAGCAGGAAATTGCTGTAAAATCTCTTTCAGAGTTTCTGCTGTCCACACTGGCGGATGAAGTCTTTATCTTAAGAGGTTATGCCGGCACTGGTAAAACTTCATTGGTAGGGGCATTGGTGAAAACCATGGATCAATTGCAGCAGAAATCTGTATTGTTGGCTCCTACAGGGCGCGCGGCAAAGGTCTTTTCAACATATGCAGGACATCCGGCTTTCACCATTCATAAAAAAATATATAGGCAACAGTCTTTTTCGAATGAGCTTAGTAATTTTTCGATCAATGACAATCTGGCTACAAATACTTTATTCATCGTTGATGAGGCTTCCATGATTTCAAACGAAGGACTGTCGGGGAGTGTGTTTGGAACAGGTCGTCTATTGGACGATTTAGTGCAATTTGTTTATTCGGGGCAGGGGTGTCGTCTCTTGTTAATGGGTGATACTGCGCAGCTTCCTCCGGTAGGAGAGGAGTTAAGCCCGGCACTTTTTTCCGATGCATTGAAGGGGTATGGGCTTGAAGTACGTGAGATTGATCTTACTCAAGTAGTCCGTCAGGTGCAAGAATCCGGAATATTATGGAATGCCACACAGTTGAGGCGATTGATAGCGGAGGATGATTGTTATTCTTTGCCTAAAATAAAAATAGCAGGCTTTCCTGATATTAAACTGGTACCGGGAACGGAACTTATAGAGGAACTGACTAATTGTTATGATCATGATGGTATGGATGAAACGATTGTTGTCTGTCGTTCTAATAAGCGTGCAAACCTATATAATAATGGAATACGTGCTCAAATTCTTTGGCGTGAAGATGAATTGAACTCAGGAGATATGTTGATGATAGCTAGAAATAATTACTATTGGACAGAGAAATATAAGGAGATGGATTTTATAGCGAATGGCGAGATAGCAGTTGTCCGGCGTGTTCGTCGAACTCGTGACATATATGGCTTTCGTTTTGCGGAAGTCACTCTCCGTTTTCCTGACCAGAATGATTTTGAATTGGATGCAAATCTCTTATTGGATACTTTGCATTCGGATTCACCTGCATTATCAAAAGAAGACAATGACCGATTATTTTATACAGTACTTGAGGACTATATAGATATTCCAATCAAAAGAGACCGGATGAAAAAGATGAAAGCTGATCCGCATTATAATGCATTGCAAGTGAAATATGCATATGCAATAACCTGTCATAAAGCGCAAGGTGGGCAGTGGCAGAATGTATTTTTAGATCAGGGGTATATGACGGATGAGTATTTGACTCCTGATTATTTCCGATGGCTGTATACGGCTTTTACTCGTGCGACAAAAACATTGTATTTGGTGAATTATCCGAAAGAACAGGTGGAGTGATTAAGATGTTTTTATCTCAAAACTTTTTTAAAAGCCCTTCATTTTTCATATACACATCATGGAGGATTTATTTATAGAACCTTCTTATTACAAACTTACTTTTTGTATTGAGATATTGCAACTTTATTATTAGATGTTATAGAATAATTCTCCATTTCCATTTGTAACATTGATTGTTGCTTCGTCTGAATATTCAAGTCTGGTAATAAATTCGATGCTTTCTTTGTCTAGTTCCAATATGTCGGTGGCATAAACACTAACAGACAGTTTACGGAATCTTCCGTCTTTGTTTGATACTATAATTATTGTTCCAACATTTTGAAAACCTTCTATTTGGGTTCCACTATTTTCTATCGTAGCTTGGGCAATATACAGATTTAGTGAAGATACGTTGTATTCACCACCTCCTTGTGTAATACTGATAGTCACCTTATTTTCGCTACCAATCTTTACTTTTATATTTTCCTGTTCTATTTCTAATTTAGAAATTGGTTCTGTTGTAATTCCCTCCTGTTTGTCATCATTACATCAACCCTACAAGGAGCAGGATAGACATAACCATTAATAACTTATTTATTGTTTTCATATCTTCAGTTTCATTTTAATAAGTTTATTATTTCCAGTCTTTGAGAGATTTGATACTGTCGAATACTAGTTCTTCATCCTAGAAAGAGCGAGCTATTCTTTGCATAGTCGGTAATTGCACTGTTTCAAAATTGTCTCAGTTGGAGGCCATAGTAAAAATCATGTGTGAACCGTAAGCATTGGCACGCATACCCCGCAAATTATTTTCTCTTGGAAAAGATTTTTTTTTAAAAAAAAGATAAATCGGACTAAGTGTTTATTATTTTAGCATTGTTTTATTAACAGAGGAGGGGAAGTCGACACCATCCTTGAGAGTTTAATAAAATGTATAACCATTAAATAAAATGTATGGAAAGCAAACATTCGCTTCGAAACTCGAAGTTATTTCGGGCTTTATTAGTCTTTTTGTTTTTGGCAGTTCCTGTACAATGGGCTATGGCGCAGTTGACCTTATCAACTCCCCGTACAACTTTAGGCACTGTAATCAAGCAAATTCAATCACAATCAAAGTATCAGTTTTTTTATAATGACAAACTTTCAACCATTACGGTTGAGCCTCTTAAAGTGAAGGACGCTTCTTTGGAGCAAGTATTAAGTACACTCCTTAAAGATAAGGCAGTCTCTTATAAAATAGAAGAGAATATTATTTATTTATCTGAAAAGGGGGATTCTAATCCAGTACAACAGCAAAGTGGAAAAGAACGTACTATAACCGGACAAGTATTGGATTCTAAGGGTGAACCTCTAATTGGTGTTAGTATCTTAGTAAAGGGAACAACAGATGGCGCTATTACGGATTTAGATGGTAATTATAAAATAATCACAAAAAGTAATAATCCTATTATTATTTATTCTTATATTGGCTATAAGACACAGGAGGTGCCTTTAAAAGGGCAGACCTCTATCAATATAACGTTGATGGACGATACACAAGTGATTGATGAGGTTGTAGTTACAGCACTAGGTATCAAACGTTCAGAGAAAGCTTTGAGTTACAATGTAACACAAGTAGATGCCGAATCGGCTTTGGCTGTAAAAGATGCAAACTTTATCAACTCTCTAAATGGAAAGGTCGCAGGTTTGAACATCAACTCTTCTTCTTCCGGTATTGGTGGTGCAAGTAAGGTTGTTATGCGTGGATCAAGAGGTATTGAACAATCTTCCAATGCACTTTATGTAATTGACGGTATTCCAATGTATAATTTAAGTGCTTCAGGTGGTTCTGAAGAATTTCAATCACAAGGTTCCACAGAAGCTATAGCAGATATTAATCCGGAAGATATTGAATCAATGTCGGTCTTATCCGGAGCCGCTGCTGCCGCATTGTATGGTAGCAATGCTGCCAATGGTGCTATTGTAATTACTACAAAGAAAGGAAAAGTTGGGCGTGTATCTCTGACGGTATCCAGTAATACAGAAATGTTATCCCAGTTTGTTATGCCGGAATTCCAAAATCGTTATGGCACATCCGGCACAGATGCCAGTTGGGGAAAGAGACTGAACGATGCCAATTACTATGGATACGATCCTGCAAGTGATTATTTCCAAACAGGACTTATCGGAACAGAGTCTGTAACACTTTCTACCGGAACTGAACACAATCAGACTTATTTGTCTGCTGCTGCGGTTAATTCACGTGGAATTATTCCCAATAATAAGTATGAACGCTATAACTTTACATTCCGTAATACAACTCTTTTCCTAGATGATAAAATGAAGTTGGATGTGGGGGCTCAATATATTATGCAGAAAGACCGTAATATGGTAAACCAAGGTATCTATGCCAATCCATTGGCTTCTGCTTATTTATTTCCACGTGGTAACGACTGGGAAGATTATAAGATGTATGAACGTTATGATTTAGAACGTAACATGTATACTCAATACTGGCCGCAAGGTGGTGGTTCTTTTCGTTTGCAAAATCCTTACTGGATCAACTACCGTAACTTGCGCGAAAATGACAAAGACCGTTATATGTTGAGTGCAGCTTTGAGTTATGATATCTTAAGTTGGTTGAATGTAGCCGGGCGTGTACGTTTGGATAATTCCTATAACACATATACACAAAAATACTATGCTTCTACTATTGAAACCATAGCTGAAGGTAAAAATGGTTTTTATGGAGTAACAAATACTCGTGACAAACAAACATACGCGGATTTGTTGCTGAATATTAACAAGACATTTGGAGAGGATTGGAGCCTGACTGCCAATATTGGTGCTTCCTATTCCGATAATCGTTCTGAAGCTCTTGGTGTCAGTGGACCGATTGCCGCAAACGGTCTTCCTAACTTTTTCACTGTTGCCCAACTGGATAAGGATACAGGTAAACGTGAGGAAACCGGTTATCGTGAACAGACTCAATCTATATTTGCATCAGCGGAAGTTGGCTATAAGAGTACTTATTATTTAACTCTTACCGGACGTAATGATTGGCCGAGCCAACTGGCGGGCCCGAACTCAAAACAAGCATCTTTTTTCTACCCGTCAGTAGGTACTTCTATTGTTCTGTCAGAGTTGTTTAAGTTACCTGAAAGTATTTCTTACTTGAAATTACGTGCTTCATGGGCATCTGTTGGTCTACCCTTCGGGCGTTTCTTAGCATATCCGACTTTCTCTTGGAATACTTCTACCGGAGCGTATTCTTCTCAATCTGCATATCCATTATATGATTTGAAACCGGAAAGAACAGACTCTTGGGAAGTTGGTCTTACTGCACGCTTTCTGAAAAACTTCAATTTGGATGTTTCATTCTACAATACCAAGACTTATAATCAGACTATGGATGCCAAACTTTCTCCAACAGGAGGATACAGCACTTTTTATGCACAGACTGGTAATGTACGCAACCGTGGTGTAGAACTCTCTTTGGGTTACAAAAATACATGGAATAAATTTACATGGAGTTCGAATTATACATTCAGCGCCAATAAAAACAAAATATTAAGCTTGATTGACGGGTATATAAATCCTGTGACAGGTGAAGAGATTACAAAAGACCGAATGGATGTAGGTGGTTTATCAAAGGCTAGGTTTATTTTAAAAGTAGGTGGTTCTTTGGGTGATCTTTATTCACAGTCCGACTTACTCCGCGATTCGAATAATAAGATTTATGTAAATGAAGATGGAAATGTGACAGTAAACGATAAAGTTGATGACATTTATCTAGGTTCTGTCTTCCCAAAAGCTAATATGGCATGGCGTAATGATTTCCAATATGGCAACTGGGGGCTTGGTTTCTTGTTAACAGCCCGTTTGGGAGGTGTTGTGTATTCTGCAACCCAAGCCGTACTTGATTCCTATGGTGTGTCTGAGGTAACAGCGGCAGCCCGTGACAATGGTGGGGTTGTGATAAATGGTAATGATAGAATTGATGCACAAAAATGGTATTCAGTAGTCGGTGCTGACAGTGGTATTCCTCAATACTATACGTATAGCGCCACTAACTTGCGTCTGCAAGAAGCTTCAGTAAGTTATACCATTCCAAGAAAAAAACTGAAAAACATAATGGATATAACTCTTTCATTAGTAGGACGTAATTTATGGATGATTTACTGTAAGGCTCCTTTCGATCCGGAGTCAGTGGCAACTACAGGTAATTATTATCAAGGAATTGATTACTTTATGATGCCTAGCCTTCGTAGCGTAGGATTCAATTTGAAACTTAAATTCTAAAAACTGAAAAGATGAAGAAAAATACAATAATACAGTTTATAGTCGCTGGTTTGTTTCTTTTTGGTACAACTGCATGTACGGGAAACTTTGAAGATTATAATAAGAATCCTCATGAACCGGATCAGAACGATATGGGGGTAGATTGGTATTTAGTGAGGTCATTAGCTCTTAATTTGCAGGATTTAATGATGCCGGAACAAGAAAACTTTTCTCAGTATGTAGACTGTTTGATGGCAGGAGGATTCTCGGGATATGTAGCAGACTCTAATTTGGGAACAGGCTGGTCTGGTCGTTATGCAACTTATAATCCTTCGGATGACTGGAAGAAAATTCCATTTAATGACTTTTATTCAAAGTTCTATCCTGATTATTTTAATTTGAAGAATCAGAGTGATGATGAATTATTCTTATCATTAGCCGAGCTATATCGCATTGTTGTTATGTTACGTGTAACAGATACATATGGTCCTATTCCTTATTCACAGGTGGGAGCCGCTAACGCAATCAAATCCCCTTATGATTCTCAGCAAGCTGTTTATACTAAGATGTTTGAGGATTTGGATAATGTTATCTCAGTATTGAGTAAATATGCTAGCCAGAGTTTCAGTTCAAGTGCAGACAGAATTTATAATGGTAATACATTAGCATGGTGCAAGTTTGCCAACTCTTTGAAGCTTAGAATGGCGATGCGTACTTGCTACGTATCAGGATTCAATGTGAACGGGAAAACATCGCAGCAGTTAGCTGAAGAAGCTGTAGAAGCAGGTGTAATGACTACCGCCTCTGACGGTGCTTATCGCAAAGTTGCCGATCATAATCCGTGGCAACGTTTTATGGTACTATGGTCTGACGCACGAATCTCAGCCGATTTAACTTGTTACATGAATGGTTATAATGACCCTCGTCGTGAAGCCTATTATGACAAAAGTACTTTTGGTACCGTATCAGGAAATGCATATACGGGAGAAGAAGGTTACGTCGGATTGCGTCGGGGCATTTTGCAGGGACAGTATAATTCCTGGTCACAAGGTTCTTCTTGTATGAAAGTAGCTGCAAGTGATAACATTGTTGTATTCCGTGCTTCAGAAGTTGCTTTCTTACGTGCTGAAGGAGCTCTTCGTGGGTGGAATATGGGAGGCTCTCCAAAAGACCTTTATGAAGCAGGTATCCGTTTGTCATTTGAAGAAAACAATATCAGTAGTGGAGTAGAAAGCTATTTGGCGAATACTGGAAAAGTAGAAGGCTACAAGGATCCATTAAAAGGACAGAGTGGGCAGACTTATGATTATTCCGGTTCGATTAATACTGCTGTTACAGTAGCATGGGCTGGTGGTGACTTTGAGAAAAGTCTTGAACAGATTATTACTCAGAAATGGATTGCCAATTTCCCGAATGGTATGGAATCATGGTCTGAATATCGGCGTACCGGCTATCCAAAGTTGATGCCGATGGCGGCAAATGCCAGCAGTGGTATTGTTGATGATACAGAAGGTGCGCGGCGTATGCCATATCCGACCGACGAATATCGTGAAAATAAAGAAAGCGTGGAGGCTGCTGTTTTGACTTTGACTCAAGAGTCTAAGACTAAAAAAGGAGACTCAATGGCTACTCATGTTTGGTGGGATTGCAAATAATTATATATCAAAAGAAAATTGAACGAATATGAAGAGAAATAGTATATTCAAAACATTGTTTTCTGCAATGACACTGGTTGCTGTAGCATCTTGTTCCGACTGGACAGATGTAGAAAGTATTAAACTAAATACGCCGACTATTGAGGAACAGAACCCTGAGCTTTACGCCCAATACGTAAAGTCTCTTAATGAATTCAAGACATCAGAACATCAGGTTGTGATTACTTCAATTGACAATGTGAGCACTATTCCAACCTCGCGCAGCCAACATCTTACTGATATGCCCGACAGTATTGATTACATTTGCTTGAATAATATCATGGAAGTGAGCGAAGTAAATGCATCTGAAATGGAAGAGGTGCGTCGGTTAGGTACAAAAGTGTTAGGTTTGGTAGATTTCGATAGAATAGAAAGTGCATGGAAAAAAATCCTTGATGAGGAAGCTGCCAATGTACAAACTGTTTCCGATGAAACAGAGAATGAGGGAGAAGAAGAACCTGTTGATAATGCAACACGCTTTATTGAATACTGTAAGAATGAAGTGGCTAAACAAGTTGCAGCAAGCAGTGCTTTGGGAGTAGACGGAATTGTAGCAAACTATACAGGTTTTGACCTTAATTCACTGGTTGAGGAAAGCGAAATAGCTGCTGAAACAGCACGTCAAGCGGCATTTTTTGATGTGGTATCTAATTGGAAAGCTTCAAATATGGATAAAACAATTATTTTCAAAGGTTCTCCGCAAAATGTTATCGACAAGAAGTTATTTGCTGATTGTAAGTATATTATTATCAATGCACATGGTGCCAAGAATCAAAATGAAATGTCATATCTCGTGTTAATGGCATCTGCCAAGGATGTGCCCACTGACCGCTTTGTGATGGGGGTGACTACTCCTTATCTTACCAATTCAGGGAGTTATAATGGGGAACTAGGCGATGGTTCGTCTGCTATCATAGGAGCAGCTCAATGGGCTGTCTCAAAAACTTCTGACTATACCAAGGCAGGAATCTCGATTGATGCAGCGGAAAAAGACTACTTTAATGTTGCCAACATTTATCCGACTATAAAAGAAGCCATTAATATATTGAGTCCAACCGTTAAATAAACAACATTTTATGAAACTAAACAACCTAATAATCACTGCCCTTGCCGGTTTTTCGGTATTTCTCGGCAGTTGCCAGAATAATGATGAAAACGAGCAACACTATGATAACAAGCTTTTCATTTCAGCATCCAACTTTACTAAAGAAATACTTTTTAAAGCTGGTGATACAAATGTGGAAGCTGGTATTTCCGTTGCTATAGCCAAGCCTGAAGAACATGATATCATGGTAACTATGGCACCCGCTCCTGAACTTTTGTCAACTTACAAAATGGCATATTATGATGAAAATGCAATACTTCTGCCTGAAGAGCACTATTCCATGCCTGAAACTACTACAAGCATAAAGTCCGGTAGCATAGTCAGTCCTGAAGTGTTTATTGAATTCACCAATACAGGCGAGCTTGACCTCAAAACAACTTATGTACTACCTGTAACTATTAAATCTGTGGAGGGAATTGGGATATTACAAAGTGCCAAAACATATTATTATGTATTCCGCGGAGCATCGCTCATTAACGTAGTATGTAATATTAGTCGAAATCGTGCTTATCCCGACTTTAATAATGACTCTAAATTCAATAATTTGACAGAGCAGACAATGGAAATTTTGTTCAAAGCTACTTCGTTCCCCAATACATTAAATACATTAATGGGTATTGAAGGTAACTACTTATTACGCCTTGGTGATGCTGGCGTTCCATCCAACCAATTACAAGTGGCTACATCTGGCGGAAATTGTACAAGCACAGATCTCCAGTTTGAAAGTGACAAATGGTATCATCTAGCTGTTACCTTTAATAGGGGTGCCATTAAAGTGTATGTCAATGGAGTAGAGAAACTTTCAGACTCTGTATCTAAAACTTCCGTTAATCTGGGAGCTAAACATACGAATGAAGAAGATGGTTCACGTTGTTTTTGGGTAGGTTACGCTTACTCAAGTGACCGTTACTTTGATGGAGTTGTTTCTGAAGCTAGAATTTGGAACCGGGTACTTACTGCAGAGGAAATCCAATCTGCCAATCATTTCTATACAGTAGAACCTGATTCAGAAGGACTTATCGCTTATTGGAAATTCAACGAAGGCTCGGGAACTGTAGCAAAAGATTACAGTACGAGTGGCTATGACTTGACAATTGAAAACGAACCTAATTGGGTGTCCGTCTCATTACCTCAATAATAAACTCATAAAATCTCGAATATGATAAATAATATCAAACATAGTTTTCTGCCATTGGCAATGTTTGCCATGACAATTTTTACATCTTGTGAAGATGATATTGTAGTAGGAAGCAGGATTGATGAATCTCCTTATCTAACATCCACGCAGTTAAACGGTTTACTACTGGATGAAAATACTAATAAAAACAGTTCTGTTGTGGAGCTCCGTGACAATGAACACAGTACTAACGTAGTGTTTCGGCTATCCAAACTTCCTCAAAAAGGAGTAGATGTTCAAATAGCTGTTGATGAATCATATGTGGCTACTTATAATGCTGTCCATGAGACTGATTTCAAAGCCTTTCCCGCAGCCAACGTCAAAATAGCCAATAATGGTACTTTTGTGCTTGCGCCGGATGATAAAAATACTCCGAGTGTAAAAGTAACTCTCACCGCATTCGAAGGAATGAAAGAAGATGAAACATATATCATTCCTTTGACAGCTACATCAACAACAGAAGGAGTTACATTGACCGAATCATCCAAACATATGGTACTTCTTGTGCAAGATTACCGTAACAAGCCTAACACCAACAAAGGAAAAGATGCGGTACAGATGGTACTTTACTTCGAGATTAATGATACCAATCCACTTAATGCACTGGAGTTTCTGACAGAAAGTGGTAAGTATTATTTTGATCATATAGTGCTTTTTGCAGCTAACATTAACTGGGATCCTGAAAAGAAGCGTGTGTATCTGTCAAACAACGAAAATGTTCAATTCTTGCTTGACAATAATGACAAATATCTACAACCACTTCGTAAGGTTGGTATGAAAGTCATCATCAGTATCTTAGGTAACCATGATGAAGCAGGAGTAGCCCAACTTTCGGATATGGGAGCTAAAGAGTTTGCTCGGGAATTGGCAGCCTATTGTCGTGCATACAATCTGGATGGTGTTGCTTTTGACGATGAATATTCAAGCTCACCGGATTTATCTAATCCATGGCTTGCAAGTCAGTCTGCCTATGCAGGTTCACGGTTAATGTATGAGTGCAAATTGGCGATGCCTGAAAAGATTGTTTCGCTCTACAATCTTGGAGCAATGTACTCAAATAGCCTTCAGATTATTGATGGTGTTGATCCCGGTCAATATTGTGATTACGCTGTAGCTGATTATGGAGGCTCTGCAAGCCCTGGTACTGGTATGACACTGAAACAATGTGGCGGCATGTCGATTGAGCTTCGCCGTGGTAGCGGAAATTCAAGTGAATCAACGGCACGTTCTAAAAAAGAAGCCGGGTATGGATACTATATGTTTTTTGCGCTTGATCCTTCATTATATAGGTCGCAGGTATCTCGTTGCCAGAGCGTATGTAGAGGATTGTATGACGAAGAACTCGTTTACCCGAGCCACTATTACAGTAAAAATAGCACAGAGCGTAAGGCTCTCTAACAGAAGTTTATATTTCACCTTAAAAACAGAAAAAGATGGACTTTCTAAAAAATATAATGATAACATTGTTGGCAGCTACCATGTTGTGGGGTTGTTCCGATGATGATGAATCGATCAATGGGAGTGAGGCTACTATCTCATTGTCTACCAATACTATCCAGACTGATAAAAATGGAGGAAACATTACTGTTACAGTGGCAAGTTCGGGAGATTGGAGACTGGCGGGTGTATGTGATTGGGCACACCCGTCGGTTATGTCAGGAAAAGATGGTGACGTAGTCACTTTTACAATTGATCCTAATACACTGGACGAGAAGCGTACGGCGACTTTCAAATTCTTTACAGGTTCTGCTGTAGTACCTTTGCAGGTAGAAACTTTGCCTGATTATATTATAGATTTACTTTCTGATGATAACTTGTCGATTTCAAGAGAAGAAAATGCTATACAAATTCAGCTCAATACAAATATCGCTGAACCTGTCATTACTTATAGCGAGGGGGGTGAAGAATGGTTGGCATTTGATAAACGGAGTGATTTTGGTGGTAAAGTTACCTTGTCATTTAAAGCTGCAAAAAATGTAACTTATAAAGAACGTTCTGCTACCATCACTATTTCAAGTCCACTTGTTACGAACCCTGTAAACGTCAATGTAAACCAAAAACGAACGGAAGCTATTATTCCGGAAACGGACGTTTTGATGTATGATCTTTCAGCGCGTACCATTTCATTCAAGGTAAGATATAATGTTGAATATACGGCTTCAATTGTACAAGGAGACGAATGGATTACCGAACAATCGGTTTCTCAACCGCAATTAGGAGATGATGGCTTGACAACAGTAACTTTGACTTATACTCTTAGTGGTGCTACAGACACACGTGGAGGTCTTGTCCGGATTACTAATACAAATAATACGTTAGCCAGTGATATCGCTGTAGTACAAAAGGATCCTGACGTTGAATTAGTCAGTATTCCGGACCAAAACCTTAGAGCGCTTGTGGTAAAAAATAATTGGGCTCTTTCAATTGCAGGTTCTCAATGCATTATTTTAGAAGCAGGACTCAATGCTACTTCGTTGTCAAATAGTTCATATTCTAGTCAACTCACGGATCTTACGGGAATAGAAAATTTCCCGAACCTCACTTCATTAAGTTTGGGATATTGCACAAATATGAAGAAGCTTGATATTTCAGGTTTACATAAAGTGAAATCATTATCATTAAGTAACGCGAGATATTGCGAAGAATATAATTTAGGAGATAATCCAATCCCCAGTTTTAATGCAGGGGGAACTTATGCGTATTCATATGCAGAAAGCCTTAAATTTAGTAGCAGTAAGTTGGAATCTTTAGATTTAAGCATTATTTCATGGTACGAAAGTTATGACAATGTGACTTCTATTGATGTTTCAGAATGTCCAATGCTAACGACCTTAAATGCTAACCGTAGTAATAAAGTTAAAACTCTTTATCTGAAAAAAGGCCAGGAGATTCCGAATCTAACTAAAAATGACGCAACGACTATTGTTTATAAATAAACAAATAAAGCCGTTACTATCCGGCATCGTTCAGCAGAATAAAGCTGTTTTATTCATTGCTTATCATCTTTAGACAAAATCCTCTTGCTTTACCTTACTTATATAGAATGGTAGAGCAGGAGGATTTTTCTTTTGCTTCTTAATAGCTATCCTTGGTTTTAATGATTTGTGCCACCGTGGTGGCACGACTGTGCCATCGCCTTGTCACAAGCGTGCCACTTCGATGGCACAACTGTGCCAATATGGTGTCACTGTCATGGCATTTAAGGCTTGTTACCAGTCATAAGCTTCGATATACTTATCGAACTTAGGTGGTTGTAAAACACCACAATGCTTAAGGATATTCAGCACTTGCTGTTGTTCGGCGGGAGAGAGTAAACGTTCACCTTTGCGGGCACGGTAATAGGTTCTGCGACTGAAAAAACTCATTAGGTGTGTGATTACACTTTCCATTTGTTTATGGGGCAGGCTTTCCAAGATGCCGATGAATCCTTTTGCATAGCGCGCTTTGATATTGGAACGATAATAAGGGCAATCTCCTTCTACAGTAGTTAAACGCTTGGGACTAATAATTGTCCAATGTTCGACCTTTTCCGGTACACTTTGTTCGGCGAGTTGTCTAAGGCATGTGTCGGCTTTCGGACATTGTCGGTTCAGGCACATCGAGTATTGATAAGGGACTTCTGAAAAGTCAAGTTTTTCTTTCATGCTCATGAATTATTGTTTGTGGGAGCAAAGGTAGTGAAAAAGTAATCAAGAGGAGATAAAAACAGCCTGAAAGTAAAAAGATACTTTCAGGCTGTTTTTATCAGTTGGAATCTTGATAAATAGGCTTTTATTATGTCTTAAGGGCTTTTATTCCTTAGAAAAAGAATAAGGCATATCCTCTTCTTTTGTTCCTCTATTCTGATTAGGTTTGTTGTCCATGTCTACTTTGATAGTACCACCTTTGAATAAATCCTCGTGACGAAGATAATTCTTGGTATAATCAGTTCCATTGAAATTCATGGAGTTGATATAGAAGTTCTTTTTGCTATTGTTCGGGGCATCAATCACTAAACTATTGCCATTCTCAAAATGAAGAGTTGCTTTCTTGAACAGTGGGGCACCTAAGATATACTCATCCGTTCCCGGGCAAACAGGATAGAAGCCCAGGGCGGAGAAGACATACCAGGCGGAAGTCTGTCCGTTGTCTTCATCACCGCAATAACCGTCAGGCCCCGGAGTGTACATCCTGTCCATTACTTGGCGTAACCAGTATTGGGCTTTCCAGGGTTGGCCGGCATAGTCATACAGATAAATCATATGCTGGATGGGTTGGTTACCATGTGCATAGTTACCCATATTCATTACTGTCATTTCACGAATCTCGTGAATCACCTGTCCATAGTAGCTGTCGTCAAAAATGGGAGGTACGGCAAAGACAGAATCCATCATAGTAATAAATTCATCCTTTCCGCCCATCAGGTCGATAAGCCCTTGAGGATCATGGAAAACTGACCAAGTGTAGTGCCAGCTATTTCCTTCTGTAAAGGCATCGCCCCATTTCAACGGAGAGAATGGAGACTGGAATGTGCCGTCCGCATTACGTCCGCGCATCAATTTAGATTCTTTGTCGAAAAGATTTTTGTAGTTCATGGCACGCTTGGCGAAAAGGTTGATTTCCTTTTTCGGACGTTTCAGTTCTTTGGCCAGTTTATAGATACACCAGTCATCGTATGCATATTCCAGTGTACGGGCAGCGTTCTCGTTGATTTTCACATCATAAGGAACATAGCCCAATTTGTTGTAGAATTCGTGTCCCAGACGCCCTGTAGAAGAAACTTCAGGATGTACGTTTTCTGTGCCGTGAAGCAAACCCTCATACAAAGTCTTTACGTCGTCTACTTTTACCCCTTTCATATAGGCATCTACTAAGATGGAGGCTGAATTGTTACCAACCATGCAACCTCTGTGTCCGGGGCTTGCCCATTCGGGGAAGAAACCACTTTCTTTGTAAGTATTGATAAGTCCTTCCTGCATTTCCTTGTTGACAGAAGGGTACATCATATTCAATAATGGGAAGAGGCAACGGAATGTGTCCCAAAAACCAGTATCGGTGTACATATATCCCGGCAGGACTTGACCGTTGTACGGGCTGTAATGAATCGGTTGTCCGGCGGCGTCCAGTTCATAGAACTTGCGCGGGAAAAGCAATGAACGATACAGACAAGAATAGAATGTGCGGTATTGGTCAAGATTGCCTCCTTCCACTTCTATTTTACCTAAAACTTGATTCCAGGCTTCTTTTCCTTTCTTGGCTACCTGTTCGATATTGTCTTTACCCAGTTCTTTCATATTTGCGGCAGCCTGTTCGAAGCTGATGAAAGAAGAGGCGATTCTGGCATGTATTTGTTCGCCTTTCTGTGTCTGGAAACCGATAATAGCTCCGGCATGATCAGTAGTCTGTTCGGCTATGTTTTCTTGCAGATTACCATTGGCTACTGTAGCTTTATAAGTGAAAGGCTTGTCGAATTCAATGATAAAATAATTCTTGAAGTTTTCGGGAACTCCACCGCTGTTGCGAGTGGTATAACCGATAATCTTGTTTTCTTCCGGGATTATTTTGATGTAGGAACCTTTATCAAAGGCATCTACAACAACATAAGAGTGATCGTTTTCAGGGAAAGTGAAACGGAAGAGAACAGCACGTTCTGTCGGTGCCATTTCAGTGACCACATCATGTTCTGCAAGATATACTTTATAGTAATAAGGAGTGGCAATCTCTCCTTTATGCGCAAACCAACTGGCACGCTTTTCTTCATCAAACACCGGTTTGCCAACTATTGGCATGATGGAGAACTGTCCGTAGTCATTAATCCATGGACTGGGTTGATGCGTTTGTTTGAAACCACGAATCTTATTAGCGGTATAGGTATATTGCCACCCGTCTCCCATTTTTCCAGTTTGGGGAGTCCAGAAGTTCATTCCCCAGGGACGGGCAATGGCCGGATAAGTATTACCTGTTGATAACTCGAAAGTAGACTGCGAACCCATTAGCGGGTTGACATATTGTGTCCAGTCTTTGGCTTTGGCAAAGAATGTGCAACCAAGCACACAAACTGTCAGTAATATTCTTTTCATGGTATATGTGTTTTGTAGTTAGGCTTGTCAGTCATCCTGATTTCCATTCTTCCGCCGTTTACTATATCCTGATGGTTGAAGAATGGAGTTTCCAAAGACTTGCCGTTCAGTGATATGCTTTCAATGTATTTATTCTTTTTGGAATTGTTCTTTGCTATAATGCTGAATGTTTTACCTCCGGGCAGATTGATCACTGCTTTATCGAATGCGGGGCGTCCGATAGAATATACCGGCTTTCCGGGACATACTTGATAGAATCCCATAGAGTTGAGTATGTACCATGCAGACATCTGACCGCAATCCTCATTACCGGATAGCCCGTCTACACTGTTGGCATACTGACTGCGATAAACACTATCCACTAATTCTTGGGTTCTCCATGGACGATTTACGTAATTGTACAAATGAATCACATGATGGCTCGGTTCGTTGCCATGTGCATATTGACCGATAAGTCCGCTGATATCTGACGATGTTGTCTCACCTTCGAGTGATGAATCAGCCGCAAACAGTGAGTCGAGTTTCTGAACGAATGCCTCCTCGCCACCCATCAGGTTGACCAGTCCTTCTACATCGTGAGGTACAAACCAAGTCCATTGCCACGCTGTTCCTTCACAATAATCATCATTGCGATGAGTCGATGCACGCGGATTGAATGGGGTGCGCCATTCACCTTTCGAGTCAAGTCCACGCATGAAGCGGGTTGATTTATCGAAATAGAATTCGTATGCTTTGGCAAAACGCTCGTATTTGGCTTTGGACTCAAAATCATTCATTGCTTCTGCAAAAATAGAAATGCACCAGTCATCATACGCATACTCCAGCGCTTTAGCTACGGATTCATTTTCACGGTCGCAGGGAATATAACCAATGGCATTCTTATAATATTTCGCTTTCGGCATGAGATGCGGCAGTACCAAGTCCGGGCATTTGATACCGGTAGTATCATATTCGGCTGCACGCAGACAGGCCTTATAGGCTTCTTTTGCATCGAAATTGCAATACCCTTTCATATAAGAATCCACTATGACGGGGACAGCATGATAACCGATCATGGTACCGGTATAGTTGGAAGCCAAATCCCACATCGGGTATATTCCGCCTTCCTGTTGCTTCTTTATCAGTGAATTGATAAATTGATTATTCAAATTGGGATCGATAATCGTCATTAACGGGTGCAATGCGCGGAAAGTGTCCCACAATGAGAATACGGTATACACAGGATTGACAGTATCTCCCTGATGCACTTCGAGATCCATTCCTAAATAACGTCCGTCTGCATCGCTAAACAGATTCGGGCTGATTCCCGTATGGTAAAGAGCGGTGTAGAAGATGGTTTTATCTTCCTTGTCGGAAGTTGTAATGTCAATTTTCGACAGATATTGATTCCACGCCTGACGTGCGTCTTTGCGTACCTTATCGAAATCCCATCCGGGAATTTCAGATTCGACATTCTTGCGTGCGCCTGCTATATCGACAGCGGAAACGCCTACTTTCACAAGTACTTGTTCGTTCTTCTTCGTGTCGAAATGCAACAGTGCTTTGCAGACGGGAAGTCGTTTGCCGTCGTCCATGGTAATAGAATCCGTAATCAATGTATAAGAGAACGGTTTAGAGAATTTGGCATAGAAATTAATATATTGGTCGAAAGCCCAATAAGTAGTTTTTTTATGTCCGCAAATTTCCGTGTCACTGATCACTTCGATTTCCATTTCCGAGTTAGTCTGTCGTTGCAGGCTGTAATCTAAATCGATGATAAAACCGGATTCTGAATTTTCGGGGAAAGTATAACGGTGGATGGCACCGCGTTTAGTTGCTGATATTTCAGCTTTTACCTGATAGGTGTCCAGAAAAACAGAATAATACCCCGGTTCTGCCACCTCGTTTTCGTGAGAGAAAAAAGAAGCATAGACCAGTGTCTGGCTTTGGGGATCGGTAGTTAGATATTGTTGTTTGCCGACAGTAGGCATGAGTAGCACATCCCCGTAGTCGCAACAACCTGTGCCGCTGACGTGTGTATGTGAGAAACCGTTGATGGTAGAGTCTGCATAATAGTAACCCGAACAAGCATCCCAGCCATCAATTCGGGTGTCCGGGCTGGGTTGAATCATACCGTGGGGAACTACTGCTCCGGGGAAAGTGTGTCCATGTCCACCGGTACCGATGAAAGGGTTGACATAAGAACTGTAGTCTTTTACATTAGTGGGGGCTGTGCAGGAGCTAAGTGTGAATAAACCTCCTAAACATCCTACTGTTAGGAATGTTTTTAAATTCATGGTATTAATGGCTTTTAAGTTTTATCACATTTGTTCTTTATCTCTCTATTTAGGAGAGATAAAGATGTTGTTTCCTACGATTTTATAATCGATAGGTATGGAGTTTTGCAATGATTTCAACACGGATTCGATGGTTGACTTCTTTTTCAGTACACCAGAATAGGTTTTGTCTGCCTTCATGTCCGGAGACAAAATAATCTTTACGTCATAGAAACGTTCCAAAGCCTTACTGATTGTGAAGATATCCGCCTTCTGAAATGGAATCAGATTATCATGCCAGACTGCATCCAGTTTTGCATTTACTTGCTTCACGGTCAGGCGTCCATTGTTTTTGTTTAATTCGGCGCGTTGGCCGGGAGCGAGAATAATTTGTCCTTCTTCTTTGTTGCCTTTTACTTCAATTTCACCTTCAATCAATGTTGCTTCTGCTATTCGGCAATGCCTATCACATTTGAAGTTGAATGTCGTTCCTAGTACACGTACTCGCATCGCATCACTTTGTACGGTGAATGGCTTATGTCGGTTTTTGGTTACCTCGAAGTAAGCTTCTCCATCCAAATAAACGTTACGCTCTTTCTCGGAAAATTCGCGGGGATACTTTAAAGTAGCCGAATTATTCAGCCAGACTTTGGTGCCATCTGGTAAAATGATTTCTTTCACGATGCCTTCGTTGGCTACTGCGACCATCAATTGTTGGTCGTTTCCGTTTTGATAAAGCCAATATCCGAGCCCGCCGCCAATTACCAATATTACAGCAATCATTGCAGCGTATTTCATCCAATGCTGCATATTTAGTGCTGTTTTTCTCTGTTTTCTTTTTTCCTCGTCCAACTTTTTATTAAGCCGTCTTTCCGCACGAAGTATTCGCTGCTCGTTAGCATACTGGTCGAATTTACCGAGATGATAAATTTCTTCCATGCGAAAGAGCTGGCGGGCATTTTCTTCCGATTCTTTCATCCAGGTATTCACCTCGACAAGCTCTTCTTCAGAACATTGTCCTGTCAGATATTTGTTTATTATTTCTTCACTCAGATTATTCATTTTCTTTTCCTTCATATTAATAATACAATTCAGAATACAAAAACACTTATCATTATCTCCATAAAAATAAGAAAAGAATTGTCCAAAGAGGATTGAGACGGCTTCGTAAGTACTTCAAGGCTTTATACATATGGGCTTCCACAGTGCGGAGGGAAACACCGAGAACATCAGCTATCTCTTTGTTTTTCATATCGTGCAGATAGCTTAGCTTGAAAACTTCTTTGCATTTGTCCGGAAGTTCATTAATCGCATCGTGGATTTCTTTGCGGAGTTCCTTGTCTTCAATCCTCCGGATTACCTCATTATTGTCCGGTTGATAAAATTCGGTACGCTTTTGGTTGATTTCTTCCATGGCAGCACAGTAACCGTCTTCTACATTACGGTGTTTTAAGACATTTAGGGCACGGGTATAGACTGCACGATAGAGAAAGGCTTGAATCTGTTCGCCTATTTCTATATGGTCTTTGCGTCTCCACAGTTCTACAAATACATCTTGTACCACGTCTTCAGCCTCTTCTTCTCCTACTAGGCGGGTAGCATAGAAGATCAGGTTAGGGTAGTATCTGCGAAATAAACTTTTGTAGGTTACATCGAAGTTCTCATTCATTCTCTCTGATTAGTTTAGGTGGGTTTTAAGGGTTTCTCTCTTTAAAAGGGCTCCCGGAAATTTTAGGGGTCTTGCTCATTTCAAATTCTACAGTCGCTCCACTCATTATTTGCTCATGGGTGATATACGTTTTGTCATACGGCTGTCCGTTAACTTTGATAGATTGGATATAGATATTTTCTTTATTGACTTTGGGAGCGAGTACGGTAAAGGTTTTTCCATTTGAAAGGTGTAGCTGCATTTCCGGGAACAACGGAGTTCCTATTTCATATTTACCGCCGACAGGATTTACAGGATAGAATCCCATAGCGCTGAATACATACCATGCTGACATTTGTCCGCAGTCTTCGTTGCCGCAAAGACCGGCCGGTTCGTTCTTATAAAGCTCGTTCATTACTTTCGCCACATATTCTTGCGTGCGGTTTTCCTGTCCTATGGCATTGAACAGGTAAATAACGTGATGGCTCGGTTCATTACCATGTGCATATTGCCCTATCATACCTGTACTGAAAATGGGCAGCTCATCATCTGCTGCCGGATGGTAGGTAAACATGCTGTCCAGTTTTTCGGCAAAGCGGTTTTTATCTCCTACAAGGTCGATCAGCCCGTCAATATCATGCTGTACGGACCAGAAATATTGCCATCCGTTGCTTTCGCAGATGTGTGGTGTATAGTTATCGGCTTTGAAATCCTTGATAAAGACGCCTTTGTCGTCACGTGGCTGCATGAAAGAAGTGGTGGGGTTATAGACATTCTTGTAGTTTTGAGAACGTTTGTAAAATTCGTCCGCAATGTCTTGCTTACCCAACTTCTTGGCCATTTCGGCAATACAGTAATCATCGAAAGCATATTCCAGAGTTTTGGATAACGACCAGTTTTCTGCGTTGTAGTGGTCTGTTACATTGTAAGGTATGTATCCTAGTTCTTTGTAGAGTCCGATACCGCGATAATTATCCAGATTGGCTGTTGCTATGCAAGCATCGAGGGCTTTCTTGGCATCAAAGTCACCGATTCCTTTCAGATAGGCATCTACAATGACAGGGACAGCATGATAACCGATCATCATATCTGTTTCACTTCCATAGAAGTTCCATACAGGCAGACGTCCGTTCTGTTCGTAAAAAGCGATGAAAGATTTCACCATGTCGTTAACACGCTCCGGCTCGGTGTAGGTAAAGAGGGGATGGGCGGCACGGTACGTATCCCATAAGGAGAAAGTACTGTAATTTATCCAGCCGCCAGCCTGGTGCACTTTCTTATCGGGGCCATAGTAAGCTCCGTCTACATCACTGTAAATAGTAGGTGCAATCATTGAGTGATAGAGAGCAGTGTAGAAATTAACTTTATCATTTTCGTTATCCCCTTTTATTTCAATCTTTCCGAGTTGATGATTCCAGTTTGCTTTCGTTTCGGCCAGGTATTTGTCGAAGTCGTTTTCGGGGACTTCTGCTTGCAGGTTCTTGGCTGCGCCTTCCATGCTGACACCGGAAATAGCGGTGTTTACTAGTATCTGTTCATCCTTTTGGGTGTTGAAGTCGAAACGGGCGATCACGGCAGTACCAATGCGTTTATTATCTTTGATGATAGCGGTAGTGTCCAGTTCCATTTTCTCAAAAGGCTTGGAGAAGCGGGTGCGGAAATAGATATGCTGGTCGCGCGCCCAACCGTCAGAGAAACGGTAACCTTGAATAGTGACGGAGTCTACGACTTCGATATGAGAATCGTTGGTGAAATCCCAGTTCATGGCTTTCTTCAGGTTTAAGAAGATGGCGGATTGGGCTTCCGGGAATGTATAACGTTGGATACCACAACGCTCGGTGGCGGTCAGTTCAACATTGATATTGTAATCAGTCAGACGTACTTGATAGTAACCGGCATGGGCACTTTCATCTTTATGGGAGAATTTAGAGTGGATGCCAAGTGGAGCCTCTGCTTCCTTGTAGGGAAGGGTGACAGGCATGAAAGAAATGTCATACAAGTCTCCTGCTCCGGTGCCGGAGAGATGCGTGTGGCTGAAGCCGGCAATCGTACTATCCGGATAGAAATAACCGGAGATACGATCCCAACCGGGAAGTCCGTTATCCGGACTAAGTTGTACCATGCCAAAAGGAGCTTGGGCACCAGGATAAGTATTTCCGGTGAAGTCGGTTCCAATAAATGGATTTACATAAGATGTGTAATCTATTTCGTGTTTTTCTTGTGTAGAGGTACAAGAAATGAGCATGCAGGTTAGCAGCAGGCATAGATAAGCTGGTGTTCTCATTGCTTTTTAGGTATTAGTGATTACTTATTTTATTTATTTGAAGGATAAGAAAAATAATTAATCAGGTCACAAAGGTAGAAAAAAACTGTGACAAGCCTAAATTCTAGGCTTAATATTTTTAAAGAGAGACAAATAGACTTCTACATCTGGTCGATATTCCTTGGCATCGGACAACGTATTCCTCCGTGCCGCAGGGTTGTTTCATCGATGTCGGACGGGGTGCTCATCAGTGCCTCGATTTGTATAATATTTAGGCGCGGATTACACGGATCACACGGATTTTTATTCTTTAAACCGTGAAATCCGCGTAATCCGCGCCTAATTTTAAATCTTTATGTAAAGTGAGCCTGTTATCTTCTTATCAGGCCCTTTTTATTTACTTTTAGATTCCTGCTAGCTCCAGTACTTTTTCAACAGCTGCCGGTAGGCCGTCAGTGTTTTTACCTCCTGCGGTTGCAAAGTGAGGTTGGCCACCGCCGCCACCTTGAATCAACTTGGCAGCTTCTTTCACCAGATTACCGGCTTTCAGACCACCCGCAACCAGGTTGTCGCTAAGCATGACTGTCAGCATCGGTTTACCGTTGTCTATACTTCCGGCAACGAAGAACAGGTTTTCTGTAATTTCGCCACGAAGTTGGAAAGCTATATTCTTCACTACTTCTGCCGGTAGCGGAGCACAGAACTTAACCACTTTGATGCCGTGAATTTCCTGTATATTCTTCAACAGTCTTTCCTTCAGAGCTGCTTCTTTTTCTTTCATGAAGTCTTCTACCTGCTTCTTCAATCCTGCATTTTCATCCAGATATTTGCGGATTGCAATACCCAAATCAGGAGCATTGTTGAAAAGAGCTTTCAAATCACTAAGTGTATCTTGCACTGTATCCAGCAATTCTTCTACACGCGCTCCGGTATAGGCTTCGATACGACGAACACCGGCAGCAACAGAACTTTCCGACATGATTTTCACCATACCGATATTTCCGGTTGCAGCTACGTGTGTACCTCCACAGAATTCAATAGAAGAACCGAACTGGATCACGCGTACTTTGTCACCATACTTTTCACCAAAGAGAGCGATAGCCCCCAATTCTTTAGCTTCCTCGATAGGAATGTTGCGGTATTCTTTCAAAGGAATATTGGCACGAACTCTCGCATTGACGATATGCTCTACCTTACGGATTTCTTCATCGGTCACTTTCTGGAAGTGAGAGAAGTCGAAACGTAATGAATCCGGTGTAACCAATGAACCTTTCTGTTCGATGTGTTCACCCAACACTTCACGCAAAGCAGCATCCAACAAGTGAGTTGCCGAGTGATTGGCTGCGCAGGCAGCACGTTTGTCAGTGTCTACACAAGCCATCATCGGAGCTTCCGGATGTTCGGGTAACTTTTTGGTAATATGTATCGGGAGATTGTTTTCTTTCTTGGTATCGATCACTTCAATCGTTTCGAATTCGCTTACCAATACGCCGGTATCACCGACCTGGCCACCACTTTCTGCATAGAATGGAGTATAGTCAAGTACAATCTGATACAATGTTTGGTTCTTTTGTTTGATCTGGCGATAACGAAGGATAGAAGCTTCGTATTCAGTGTAATCGTAACCAACGAATTCGGTCGTACCTTCTTTCAGCACAATCCAGTCACCAGTCTCGATAGCGGCAGCATTACGTGCACGCTGTTTCTGTTGCTGCATTTCTTCATTGAACTCTTCAATGTTGACAGTCATTTCGTTTTCACGGAGAATCAGTTCTGTCAAGTCGAGTGGGAAACCGAATGTATCATATAAAGTAAAGGCATCCTTACCGCTGATTTCTGTTTTTCCGCTGGCTTTGGTATCTTCCATGGTCTTGTCCAGTAAGCGGATACCTGTTTCCAGTGTGCGGAGGAATGATTCTTCTTCTTCCTTGATTACTTTTTCAATCAGTGTTTTTTGTGCAACCAGTTCAGGATAAGCTTCTCCCATGTTATCAATCAATACAGGAAGCAACTTATACATAAATGCCTGTTTCTGTCCGAGGAAAGTATATCCGTAACGAACGGCACGGCGAAGGATACGGCGGATCACATAACCTGCTTTCGCATTAGAAGGCAACTGACCGTCTGTGATAGAGAATGCAATGGTACGGATATGGTCGGCAATTACACGCATGGCGATGTCCTGCTGCTTGTCTTTTCCGTATTCTGTACCCGACATGGCTGCAATAGCTTTTAGTATTGGCTGGAATACATCTGTGTCGTAGTTGGATGTTTTTCCTTGTAAAGCCATACAAAGACGTTCGAATCCCATGCCGGTGTCAATAACCTTGGCTGGAAGCGGCTCAAGGCTGCCATCTGCTTTGCGGTTGTATTGCATGAATACGAGATTCCAGATCTCAATCACCTGTGGATGATCGTGGTTCACGAGGTCGCGACCGGAGATCTTGGCACGTTCTTCAGCAGGACGAAGGTCGATATGGATTTCGGAACAAGGTCCGCAAGGTCCTGTATCACCCATTTCCCAGAAGTTATCGTGTTTGTTACCGTTGATGATGTGATCTTTTGGCAAGAACTGTTCCCAGTAAGAAGCAGCTTCGTCGTCACGGCTCAATCCTTCTTCGGGACTTCCTTCAAATACGGTTGCATAGAGATGTTCCGGATTCAGTTTCAAGACCTCTACCAGATATTCCCACGCCCAGCTGATTGCTTCTTTCTTGAAGTAATCGCCAAATGACCAGTTCCCAAGCATTTCAAACATGGTGTGGTGGTAGGTGTCGTGTCCAACTTCTTCCAGGTCATTATGTTTTCCGCTAACGCGCAAACATTTCTGCGAGTCCGCGACTCTTTGGTATTTCGCCGGGTGGTTACCCAAAATAATATCTTTAAACTGGTTCATCCCCGCGTTCGTAAACATCAGGGTAGGGTCATCTTTAATCACCATCGGAGCCGAGGGGACGATGTGGTGTCCTTTCGACTCAAAGAAATTCTTGAATGAATCTCTGATCTCTTTTGCAGTCAACATATTCTTCTATATATCTATCGTTGAGGTTAATATTCTCAAAAAACTGTGCAAAGATAGCTTGTTTTTATTACTTTTGCCGTATTAACAAGCGAAATATTTCCAAAAAGATGCGCAAAGTATACTACATCTATAATTCAAAGACCCAGACTTATGATCGAATTTACCCTACCGTACGGCAGCGTGCGCTTAGTATCCTGCGCCGGCTTTTCTATGGAATGGGGTTGGGAGCAGGTTGCTTTATTGTATTGCTTCTGATTTTTGGCTCTCCATCGGAGAAAGAATTAAGAATTGAGAACAGCCGTCTTTTGGCACAGTATAATGTACTTTCCCGTCGTCTGGACGACGCTATGGGAGTACTTCAGGATATCCAGCAGCGTGACGATAATTTGTACCGGGTGATTTTGCAGGCCGATCCTGTTTCTCCGGCTATCCGCCAAGCTGGTTATGGCGGGACGAACCGTTACGAAGAACTGATGGATTTGGCGAATTCTAAGTTGGTAGTGAATACGACTCAAAAACTGGATGTGCTCTCCAAAAGACTGTATATTCAGTCGAAATCTTTCGACGATGTGATTGATATGTGTAAAAACCATGATGAGATGTTGAAATGTATTCCGGCTATCCAGCCTATTTCGAATAAAGATCTTCGTCAGACAGCATCCGGTTATGGTACACGTATCGACCCTATTTACGGTACGACAAAGTTTCATGCAGGTATGGACTTCTCTGCTCATCCGGGAACAGATGTATATGCTACCGGAAACGGAACTGTAGTGAAAGTAGGATGGGAGACCGGATATGGGAATACCATCGAAATCGATCATGGTTTCGGATATCTCACTCGATATGCTCACTTGCAAGGATTTAATACGAAAGTCGGAAAGAAAGTAGTGCGTGGTGAGATTATCGGAAAAGTGGGGAGTACAGGAAAGAGTACCGGTCCGCATTTGCATTACGAAGTGCATGTGAAAGGACAGGTCGTGAATCCGGTCAATTATTATTTCATGGACTTGAGTGCCGAAGATTATGAAAGGATGATTCAGCTGGCAGCCAATCATGGTAAAGTATTTGATTAAAATCTTTAAACAGGAGTGCTATGCTTAATACAGATAAAGAATTGAAGCTATATTATTCAATAGGAGAGGTTGCCGATATGTTTGGAGTCAATCCGTCGTTACTCCGTTTTTGGGAAAAGGAATTTCCGCAAATCTCGCCTAAAACAGCAGGAAGAGGAATACGTCAGTATCGTAAGGAAGACGTAGAAACGATCGGACTTATCTATCATTTGGTCAAAGAGAAAGGGATGACACTTCCCGGTGCCCGGCAACGTTTGAAGGATAATAAAGAAGCTACAGTTCGTAATTATGAGATCGTTAATAAGCTGAAAGCGATCAAAGAAGAGCTTTTGGCCATTAAACGCGAACTGGATGGGCGGGAATAAATGAAAGCTATTCCTCTACACGGCTCACCTGTTTGATATTCTGTATTTTCTTCAGATTGTTGCAGATCGTTTTTACATCATCCACATCATGTACCCACAACTGGATTTTTCCTTCAAAGATGCCATCTTCGGTTTCGATGGTCAGCTTACGGATATTTACATTGAGCTGTCTGGAGATGACCTGGGTGACTTCATTCAAAAGTCCCATGTTGTCTATACCTTTTATATATATATATACCAGGAAAGACAGTTCTTTATGTGTATCCCATTCGGTCGCTAATATGCGGTTGCCATAGCTGCTCTTCAATTTGGCGGCAACAGGGCATTGGCGCTTGTGAATAATGATCCGGTCGTTTTCATCCACATATCCCAATACATCGTCACCGGGAATAGGATGGCAACATTCGGCCATGATATATTTCTTCTGCAAACTTTCTTCCGTCAGTTTGAGCACCTCTTTCGGGTTGATTTTTTCTTTTTCCTGCGGTTCTTTCTCTTCCTGCTTCTCTTTGCTATTGCCGAAAGAGAAAGTCAGATATTTCTTCCAGTTACTGGTTTGCTTTTCTTTCAGTTCATTCTTGTCTGCTTCTCCCAGAACGATTGCTTTACTACCAATGGCAGCCAGCAACTCTTCCTCATTCTTGGCATTATGCAGTTTGCGTAGCTTTTCGATAACAGCTTCTTCCGGACGGACTTCCTCCTTTTTCAGAAACTCACTAAGGATTTCTTCCCCTATCTTTTGATTTGCTTTACGCTCTTTACGGAGAATGGCTGCTATCTTGGCACGGGCACGGGCAGTGGTTGCAAAAACTTCCCATTGCGGTTGTACGCGTTGCGATTTTGAAGTCAGGATTTCAACTTGGTCACCACTTTGCAATTTGTGGCTCAACGGCACTAATTTATGATTGACTTTAGCGCCAATACAATGGCTACCAATATCCGTGTGCAGGGAAAATGCGAAGTCGAGAGCCGTAGAGTTCTGCGGCATAGTCTTCAGTTCGCCTTTAGGAGTGAACACGAATATTTCAGATGCAAATAAATTTAGCTTAATGGTATCCAGGAAGTCGATGGCATCCGGTTGCGGATCATCTAATATCTCCTTAATCGTTCTCAACCATTTTTCTAATTCGCCTTCATCCTCGCTACCTCCCCCTTCTTTGTATTTCCAGTGGGCTGCGAAACCTTGTTCGGCAACGTCGTTCATCCGTTCACTACGAATCTGGACTTCAATCCATTGTCCGTTGTTACCCATCAGAGTGACGTGTAATGCCTGATAACCATTAGCTTTAGGATGGCTGACCCAGTCGCGCAAACGGTCCGGGTGGGGTTTGTATATCTTGGAGATAGAAACGTAGATATCGAAACAGTCGTTTAGCTCTTCTTCCTCATTGCGTGGTTCGAAGATGATTCGAACAGCCAGTAAATCGTATATTTCTTCGAAAGGAACATGCTTGGTCTGCATCTTGTTCCAGATGGAATAGATTGATTTTACACGGGCAAGTATCCGGTATTTCAATCCCATCTTATCCAGTTGGGTACGGATCGGGGCTGTGAAGTCGTTGAAGACCTTGTCACGTTCAGCGGCAGTAGCATTCAACTTCTCTTCTATTTCCGCATATTCTTCGGGATGTTCATATTTGAAGCTTAGATTCTCAAGCTCCGTTTTTATCTTATAGAGCCCCAAACGGTTGGCAAGTGGAGCATAGATGTAAAGCGTTTCGCCTGCAATCTTATATTGCTTGTTGGGTAACATGGAGCCAAGAGTACGCATGTTGTGCAAACGGTCCGCTATCTTGATAAGAATGACCCGGATATCATTCGACATGGTGAGCAGTAACTTCTTGAAGTTCTCTGCCTGTGCCGAAGCACGGTCACCGAAGATTCCACCGGATATTTTAGTCAGTCCGTCCACAATCTGGGCAATCTTCGGACCAAAGATATTCTCGATGTCTTCCACTGTGTAATCAGTGTCCTCTACCACATCATGCAGCAAGGCTGCACAAATAGAAGTGGAACCGAGACCTATTTCATTGCATACAATGCTGGCAACGGCAATCGGGTGCATAATATAAGGTTCACCCGAACGGCGTTTGATTCCTTTATGCGCCTGATTGGCAAAGTTGAAAGCTTTCGTAATGATTTCAACTTTTTTGCGATGTTTAGTATTGAGATAGTCATTCAGTAGTTCGTGGAACGCCTGATTAATCATCTCTTCGTCAGCTATTTCTTTGGGGGCCAGATTATCCATAATTGTTATCCTTTCACTTGCTTAGTTCTGCAAAAATAAGCAAATTTCCGAACGATGCAAGCAGGAAGTTATTTATTTGTATATTTTCAATCGTTTTCCTGCTGCAATTTTAGTGTTAGACATTCCATTCCACCTTTGTATATCCTTGATTGTGACGCCATACTTTCCGGCGATAGTGGATAAAGTGTCTCCACTTTTTATTGTGTAATAGGTCAGTTTCCCCTTACCGGCAACTGCTGTTGTCGTTTTACGGGTTGCAGGTGTAATATCCTTTACAGCAACGGTTTTGCGGTTGCGGAACAACTCATCGGCACGATGTGCATAAATCGTATCTTGCTTATCGATAAAAGTACTGATCGCGTCGATAGGGAGTCTTAGCGTATAAGGTTTGCTGTCACCCGGAATCATTTGCTTCTTATATTGCGGATTCAAACTCTTGATCTGATCCAGAGGTACATTACAAAGGTCAGCGATTTGTTCGAAGTGCAGATTTTGGTTTACTTGCACTGTGTCAGTACTTGCCGGAATATTGGTTTCCATCGGGCAGATATTGTGGTCGCAGTAGTAAGTCATCACGTAGTTGGCAGCGATAAAGGCAGGCACATAACCACGCGTTTCTTTAGGCAGGTAATTGTAGATTTTCCAATAATCAGTTTCGCCATTGGCACGGCGGATTGCCTTATTGATTGTACCGGGTCCACAGTTATAAGCAGCAATTACCAGATTCCAGTCTCCATAGATATCATACATTTCTTTGAGATAACGAGCGGCAGCCCAAGTTGCTTTAATCGGGTCACGACGTTCATCTACCAGGCTGTTTGATTCCAAACCATAAATTTTACCTGTACCAATCATAAATTGCCACAGACCGGAAGCACCTGCACGTGATACGGCTGATGGGTTCAACGCAGATTCGATAATCGGCAGATATCTTAGTTCCAGTGGAAGTCCGTATGCATCCAGTGCTTCTTCAAAAATAGGCATATAGAAGTTGCAGGCACTTAGCATGAAAGAAACCTGATTGCGCAAGCGTCCTGCATACATATCGATGAATTTGCGGATAATATCATTATAAGGCATTTCCATGATGGCCGGGATGCGTGACAAGCGGTCGATATAGACAGAGTCACTGAATAAAGGATTGATTTCAGCCGTACTGCAATCCTTGCCTAAATCAATATAATTTTTAGCTTTCCAGTCATTCAACAGACTGTCAAGTGGATAAGTCATACTTTTAGGCAGGTCGATGCTTTCTTTGCGTTCAGTTCCATTTTCACGAATCACTACATCTACACTTTGCGCTTTTACCTGCGACGTGGCCACTAGTAAAAGAAAAATAATCGAACAATAGCTAACTAATTTCTTCATGCTTCAATAATAAGATCAATCTAAATTGTGTTTTTAAAATCGTAATACGCATTGCAGGCCAACCGACTTGTTTTTAAAGCTGTTGGAGCGGAACTGGTTGTTATTATCAATAACGGCCGGCTCTACTTTCATACTCAAGTCGGGGGTTATATCGAAGTTGGATAACTCTGCATCTACATAAGCGTCGATGATAGAGATCAGGTAAACTCCGATAAATGCAAATATACTAAGGTCCCGATAGCGACGGAACATATCTTTTCTTCTTTTTAAGGTGTTTTTCAGCTGCTCCTCATTATAAGTGGAGTTCGGGGGCAACAAATCCTCGTAACTTTTGGTGTTCGGATTGCTGTCCATGATGTCCAGATAGGCTTGCGAATAGTCTTTGTACATCTTGCCGTTCCAGCTTAACGCGTAGGCACAACCTGCAAACCCTCCATATATAATAGGTAGTTTCCAGTATTTACGATTGTAAATTTGTCCTCCACCGGGGAATACGACTGCCAGCCAGGTAGCTTTGGTCGGATTCGGGATAAATATCTTCTTGTTAATATCTTGAGTCGTTGGCGGTACACTGTCGGTCTTTACAACAATCGATGACGGCTGTTCTATCTTTTTCAGCTCTTTCTTGTTGGCTGCGTCCAGACTGTCTGCTATCTGTATCTTGGCAGCTGACAAGCTGTCGATGGCCGGAAGTTCTTTGGAGGGTATGATCCGGATAGAATCCTGTCTTGTCGAATCCTGTGCAATCGGTTCGCGATGCCTTCGTGCACGGGCTTTCGGTGCTTCACGCTGTATGATTGTTGTATCTTTCCGTACTGGAGTAACAGTGGACTGTGCATACACATCAATCCCTGCCACCTGTAAAAAACAGAGAAGCAGGGCGCTGACTAGTAACTGATATTTCTTACTTTTTCTTGTCATTTACTTCTTTAGCGTATCGAAGATTTCCATGATACGTTCCAGTTCCTCCTCGTTACCGAAAGGAATACTGATCTTTCCCTTTCCCTTTTCAGAGCAGGTGAGTTGTACCTTGGTGTTGAAAAAGCCAGAGAGTTGTTGCTTCAATAAGTTGAACTCTTCGGGAAGTTTGGCACGTTTCGGTGTTATTTTCCGCGTACCGCTTTTCACCGCTTCTCCTTCGCTTAATGATTTAACAATTTCTTCTACTTTGCGGACTGAATATCCGTGCTCTTGTATTTCTTCGAATATTTTAACTTGTAGTTTCGGGTCGCCTAATGAAATCAGCGCACGGGCATGTCCCATGTCTAACTGCTTGTTTTGCAGGGCCATCTGTATGGGAGCCGGCAATTTTAGTAAACGCAGGTAGTTGGCGATTGTCGTTCTTTTCTTTCCGATACGTTCGCTAAGACGTTCCTGTGTCAGTTCATACTGATCGAGCAGATGCTGGTAGGCAAGTGCGATTTCTACGGCATTCAGGTCTTCACGCTGGATATTTTCAATCAGCGCCATTTCCATCATGTTTTCGTCGTCGGCGGTGCGTATATAAGCAGGGATTGTTTTCAAGCCTGCTCTTTGTGAAGCGCGATAACGACGTTCTCCCGCGATGATCTGATATTCATCGTCCGAGAGTTTGCGTAAAGTAATAGGTTGGATGATACCGATTTCCGCAATGGAATCAGCCAGTTCCTGCAATGCTGTTTCGTCAAACTCACGGCGGGGCTGGTTAGGATTGACAGTAATCTTTGCCAGCTCTATTTCATTAATGGAAGAAGACCCTTCGGTTTTCACATCATCCATTGAGAGCAAGGCGTCTAAACCGCGTCCTAATGCATTTCTTTTTTGTGTTGCCATATCTTCTTCTTTTATTTATTTCGGTTGATAATCTCTTTAGCAAGAGCCAAGTGGTTCTTGGCACCGGTAGATTCCGCATCGTAAAGGATGGTCGGAACACCGTAGCTGGGAGCCTCGCTCAATTTTACATTTCGTTGAACAACGGTATTGAACACCAGTTCTTGAAAATGCCGTTTCACTTCGTCATAGATCTGATTAGCCTGACGCAGACGAGAATCATACATCGTCAGCAGGAAACCTTCGATCTCTAAAGCCGGATTCAGTTTCGACTTGATGATTTTAATGGTATTCAATAGTTTGCTGATACCTTCAAGAGCGAAATATTCAGCTTGAACGGGAATAATCACCGAGTCCGCTGCCGTTAGGGCGTTGATCGTGATTAGTCCTAATGAAGGAGAACAGTCTATCAGAATATAGTCATATTCTTTCTTCAAAGGAGTGAGTACTTCCTTCAGTATCTTTTCTCGGTTTGGGAGGTTCAGCATTTCAATCTCTGCCCCTACAAGATTGATGTGCGAAGAGATCACTTTCAAAGAATCAATCTCCGTGTCAAGGATAGCGTCCTGTACGTTGGCTCTGTCAATAATACACTCATAGATAGTGCATTCCGACTGCTTGATGTCTACTCCCAGACCGGAAGAGGCATTAGCTTGCGGGTCGGCATCTATCACGAGTACCTTTTTTTCCAGTGTAGCAAGTGAAGCTGCGAGGTTAATCGTAGTCGTTGTTTTTCCTACACCACCCTTTTGATTGGCCAAAGCAATAATTTTTCCCATATTCTCTAAATTTATTGGCAGCGAAATAAGTGATAAATCCTTAGAGCGCCTACGAAAAAAGAGAAACTTTGCAATTTCTGTTGATAAGTCGCCTGTTTTGTTAATAACTGTCGGACGAAACGGTTACAAAACTTCAACAGGTTGCATCATCTACTTTTCTCTTTAACGAGCTTGCAAATATACATATTTATATTGGATATCTATTTCTTTTTTTGCTCGCTTGCAGAAGATTAAGATTTGTAAACGGGTAGGAATGGGGTGGAAAGAGACTTTTCGATCTGATGCAGGGAGGTGTTTGGCGGTACGGCTTCTTTTTGTTACTTTTGTGCGAATATAAAAAAGGAAAGGATTGAAGATATGGAAAATGAAAAGCCGTTGATACTTGTTTCAAATGACGATGGCGTGATGGCTAAAGGGATTAATGAACTGGTGAAGTTTCTTCGCCCTTTGGGAGATATTGTGGTAATGGCACCTGATGCTCCGCGTTCGGGCAGTGGTTGTGCGCTGACGGTGACGCAGCCTGTTCATTACCAGTTAGTAAAGAAAGAAGTAGGTTTAACTGTTTATAAATGTTCGGGAACGCCGACCGATTGTATCAAATTGGCACGGAACACAGTGCTCGACCGGACACCGGACTTGGTAGTCGGTGGTATCAATCATGGGGATAACTCCGCCACTAACGTGCATTATTCCGGCACGATGGGAGTGGTGTTCGAAGGTTGTTTGAATGGAATCCCTTCTATTGGCTTCTCTTTGTGTAATCATGAACCTGATGCCGATTTTGAAGCTGCCGGACCTTATATTCGCAGTATTGCCGCCATGGTACTGGAAAAAGGACTTCCTCCTTTGACCTGCCTGAACGTAAATTTCCCGAATACAACCGATATCAAAGGAATCAAAATCTGTGAACAGGCAAAAGGTCGTTGGACGAACGAATGGGCTGCCTGTCCCCGTCTGAACGATCCGAATTATTTCTGGTTGACCGGCGAATTTACCGACCACGAGCTTGAAAATGAGAAGAATGATCATTGGGCTTTGGCAAATGGCTATGTTGCTATCACTCCGACCACGGTTGATGTGACAGCTTATCACTTTATGGATGAACTTAACAAATGGTTTAATTAGTTGATAAATGATAGGTGATAAGCGATAGATGTTGAGTTGAGAATCGGTTACAAGACACGACTTAGTGGTTGTCATGTTTTAATTTTCACCTATCATTTATCCCCTATCACCTATCATTTATCCCCTATCACCTATCAACTATTATGAAGTATTATTTGATTGTCGGCGAAGCTTCCGGCGACTTGCACGCTTCTCATCTGATGGCTGCCTTAAAGGCCGAAGATCCGCAGGCTGATTTCCGGTTTTTCGGAGGTGATTTGATGGCTGCCGTTGGAGGAACGATGGTGAAACATTATAAAGAACTGGCGTACATGGGGTTTATTCCCGTGTTGCTCCATCTGCGCACTATCTTTGCAAATATGAAGCGTTGTAAAGAAGACATTGTTTCCTGGCAACCGGATGTTGTTATTCTGGTGGACTATCCGGGATTCAATCTGGATATAGCCAAGTTTGTCCATGCAAAGACACAGATTCCGGTTTATTATTATATTTCTCCGAAGATATGGGCGTGGAAAGAGTATCGCATTAAGAATATAAAACGAGATGTAGACGAACTTTTTTCCATTCTTCCTTTTGAAGTAGATTTCTTCGAAGGAAAGCATCAATATCCCATTCACTATGTTGGAAATCCTACCGTGGATGAGGTGGTGGCCTATCAGGAAGCTCATCCGAAAAATAAGGATTTGTTTATTGCGGAGAATCAACTGGAAGATAAACCGATAATAGCTCTTCTTGCAGGTAGCCGGAAACAGGAAATCAAAGATAATCTGCCGGATATGTTGGAGGCGGCTTCTGCTTTTCCTGATTATCAGCTTGTTCTGGCGGGTGCTCCTGCCATTGCTCCCGAATATTATAAAAAATATGTAGGAGAGGCGAAAGTGAAAATCATTTTCGATCAAACCTATCGTTTGTTGCAACACGCAGATGTGGCTTTGGTCACTTCAGGCACGGCTACTCTTGAGACGGCATTGTTCCGTGTTCCCCAAGTCGTTTGTTATCACACTCCGATAGGGAAAATAGTTTCCTTCTTGCGGCGTCATATCTTGACCGTGAAATTTATTTCGTTGGTTAATTTGATTGCCGACCGTGAAGTGGTAAAAGAGCTGGTGGCGGATACGATGACCGTGAAGAATATGCAGAGTGAATTGAAAAATATCATTGGAAATGAAGCATATAGAAATAAAATGCTTTCGGGATATGAATATATGGCTGAACGGTTGGGACCTGCCGGTGCTCCCCGTCGTGCAGCTCGTGAAATGCTGCATTTGTTGAAAAAATAACTTTCTTTTTCTGAATAAACGTAAAGCCGATGCAGTAATTGCACGGCTTTTTTATTTATTAAGCAGAAGACTAAAAAAGAAAGGAAAAAAGATATGAAAAAATTTAAGTGGCTTTTAGGAATGTTGTTATTGGCATTAGTGCCAATGTTGCAATCATGTGATGATGATGGCTATTCTATCGGAGACTTTAGCTGGGACTGGGCGACCGTTCGTGCAACCGGTGGAGGAGGCTATTATTTGGAAGGTGATCGTTGGGGATTGATTGATCCGGTTGCTACTTCCATACCTTGGTTTAAACCGGTGGACGGTGAACGTGTAGTGGCTTTTTTCAATCCTTTGTATGACATGGAAGGAGGAAAAGGAGTTCAGGTGAAGATGGAAGGTGTACAGGAATTGTTGACAAAGGAAGTAGAAGATATGACCACAGAGGAAGAAGCGGTGGAATTCGGCAATGATCCTATCCTGATTTATCAGGGTGATATGTGGTTGGGAGGAAAATTCCTGAATGTAATTTTTCGTCAGGAACTGCCTCGCTCGGAGAAACATCGTATCAGTCTTGTGCAAAATAAGATAGAAACGGGAGAACCGTCAGAACCGGGAACATTGAATGTGGCTGAAGATGGTTACGTACATTTGGAACTGCGTTATAATACGTATGAGGATGTAACCGATTATTGGGGATGGGGACGAGTTTCTTATAATCTGGAAAAGTTCTTCCCAACGGAGAAAGATTCTGAATCAACAATGAAAGGTTTTAAAGTGACCATAAATTCAAGAGAACATGGAGAAGGAAGAGTGATCGTTCTTGATCTGGATCATCCGGTAGGTGTGCCGGAAGCTGCGAAGGATGTACACTCCACTTCTTCGATCCGATAACCTAACTATGATTTACTGTGTGTGAAAAAGGTCGGGATACTTCTATCGAAGTTCCCGACCTTTTGTATTGTGTGCAATTCTAATCGATGAGAAAAACTCCTGTTAGAACCACGTTAATGCATATAGATAAACGACTGCTGCCGGTATAGCCATCAAAGAACTGTCAAACCGGTCGAGCATCCCTCCATGTCCCGGAAGGATATTTCCCGAATCCTTTACGTGCAATTGGCGTTTTAGCAATGACTCCGTCAGGTCGCCCCATGTGCCAAATATAACCACTACCAATGCCAGTCCTGCCCATTCAATCATTGACATAAATGGGAAGTAGTGAGCAAGTATAAAAGATACTCCGATTGCTACAACTCCGCCGCCGATAGAACCTTCCCATGATTTTTTCGGGGAGATGCGTTCAAAGAGTCGGTGTTTGCCTATCAGTGAACCGATGCAATAAGCACCCGTGTCATTCAGCCAAAGGAAAATAAAGATGGATAACGGTAGAATCGGATTATAGCTTATGCTACTGAATTCCGACGCTGGGTCGTTATGGAAAGCCAATACATTTAGCAAAGCAAAAGGCAGGCCGATATAAAGTTGGCTAAGCATCGAATAAGCCCAGTTAAGTACCGGGTTCTCCTTTTTCAGATACAATTCGCTAATCATCATGTAAAGCAATAAAAGCACATACGGGATGAATATTTTCGAATCGGCTGCATCAATGCAGAATCCCATGATTGCGAGGAATAAATAAGCCCCGCCGAGCATATTAATGGTTTTGTTTATCTTGACTCCTTCTGCGCGCATATTTACCAGCTGTGCAAACTCATAAATAGTCAGTGCACTGATAGCGGTGAACAGAATGCCAAAACTGAATGCATCATAAAGGATGCACCCTACCAAGATGGCAACGAAGAGTACACCTGTAATAGCTCGTTTTATGAAATTATTAATCAAAATCTATTCGTTTTAATTAGTTGGACTCGTTAGCTTGTTCTTCTCCATTAGACTTACCCTCTACGGTAACTTTGCCTTCCACTGTAACCTTGTTACCCGCTGCGGCAACTTTGGTGTCAATGGGTGCTTGTTCCTCTGCAGTATTTTCAGCTTCCTCTTCTTTGATTTCTTTTTCTTCTTCTTTCAGCTTTTGGGCAAGTTCCCTTTCAGCTCTTGCAGCATCCTGGCTTTCTTTAGCAGCCATGATTTCTTCCGAACGCGAAGCCCAGGGGCGTTTGCCGAAGATACGTTCAACGTCTTCTGCGAAGATTACCTCTTTGTCAATCAGTAATTGTGTCAGTTCGTTGTGACCTTCTTTATGCTCTGACAGAATTCTCTTGGCGCGTTCATACTGTTCGTTCACCATTCTCTTTACCTCTTCGTCAATTAGTTCGGCTGTCTTTTCGCTGTATGGACGATTGAAAGAATATTCATCGTTGTTGTAATAACATAAATTCGGCAGCTTGTCGCTCATACCTAAATAAGCAATCATACCATATGCCTGTTTGGTCACTCTTTCCAAGTCGTTCATGGCACCAGTTGAAATGCGGCCAAGGAATAAATCTTCAGCGGCGCGTCCTCCTAAAGTGGCGCACATTTCATCCAACATCTGCTCCTTAGTAGTAATCTGACGTTCTTCCGGCAGATACCAGGCAGCTCCCAATGCACGTCCGCGGGGAACGATAGTTACTTTAATCAACGGATTGGCATATTCCAATAACCAGGAGATAGAGGCGTGTCCTGCTTCATGCAAAGCGATGGAACGTCTTTCAGCTTCCGTAGTAATCTTGGTTTTCTTTTCCAGACCACCGATGATACGGTCTACCGCATCCAGAAAGTCTTGCTTGCCTACAAATTTCTTTCCGTGGCGGGCAGCAATCAGTGCAGCTTCATTGCAGACATTGGCGATATCCGCACCCGAGAATCCCGGAGTTTGGCGAGCCAGCAAGTCTACATCAACACTATCGTCTATTTTGATCGGGCGCAAATGCACACCAAATACTTCTTTACGTTCATTCAAGTCAGGCAGATCCACATGTATCTGACGGTCAAAACGTCCTGCACGGAGCAACGCTTTATCAAGTACGTCTACACGGTTAGTAGCAGCGAGGATAATCACACCGCTGTTGGAACCGAAACCGTCCATCTCTGTCAATAACTGGTTCAATGTATTTTCACGTTCGTCATTTCCTCCCATTGCAGGATTCTTGCCACGAGCACGTCCTACGGCATCAATCTCATCGATAAAGACGATACAGGGAGCTTTTTCTTTAGCCTGTTTAAACAAGTCGCGAACACGGGATGCACCTACACCCACAAACATTTCCACGAAGTCAGAACCTGCCAGTGAGAAAAAAGGAACATTAGCTTCACCCGCCACAGCTTTGGCAAGCAAAGTTTTACCGGTTCCCGGAGGGCCTACCAGCAATGCTCCCTTAGGGATCTTACCTCCCAAATCCGTATATTTCTGCGGTTCCTTCAAGAACTCTACTATTTCCTCTATTTCTTGTTTAGCTTCTGCCAAACCCGCTACATCCTTAAATGTAATCTTGATGGCTCCGCCTTTTTCAAAAAGCTGGGCTTTTGATTTTCCTACGTTAAATACACCACCGGGGCCACCACTGCCACCTCCGCTCATACGGCGCATGAAGAAGATCCATAACGCTACAAGCAAGACAAGCGGGAGTATCTGAATCAGGATTGCGGGGAAAATATCCGATTTGGGCGGATAGTCAGAAGAGCCGTCAAAATGACCGGCTTCCTTTTCTGCCTGCAAAAACTCTTCCAGTTTATCGGTAGATGGCGTTCTACTTGTAATGATAGGGTTACGTCCTACTTTGGTAGAATCTGCTCCAAAAACAGCTCCTACAGCAGTCGGTTTAAGAAAAGCTTCGATTGACTTATCTTCATAACCCAATACTTTGCTTACATAGCCCTTTTTTACGTAGTCCTGAAACTCACTGTAAGTTACAGCTTTGCTTCCAGCTCCCTTTGAATCACTGCCCCACCAGAGGCCGAGAAGCATAAGGGCAATAATCATATACATCCAGTTCAGGTTGAACTTAGGCATATTAACCTTATTGTTAGGTTTATTGCTATTGTTATTATTGCTATTATTATTGTCCATAATCATTAATTAGTCTAGATCGGGGATTTGAGTGAGTTTGGCATCTGCCCAAAGGTGTTCAAGATTATAAAAAGCTCTTACTTCCGGCAAAAAGACGTGTACCAGTACGTCGGCATAGTCCATTGCCACCCATTCTGCATTCCGGAGCCCATCGATTGCATAAGGTTTGCTATCCGCACCTTTGCGTGTAAATTCCTTGATTGAATCTACAATGGCACTCACTTGACTAGGAGAATTTCCCTGACAGATAACGAAATATTTACAGATGGTATCTTCTATGCTGGTTAAATCGGCAACGATTATCTTTTTACCTTTTTTCTCTTGAATTCCTTCTTTTATTTTTTCAATTAATACTTTAGTATCGTTCATTCCTGTAATTGAGATTAATAATTTATGTTCTCTATTTGTTTATAACAAAAAAAGGCAACCCTTTGTTTCTGATTATAAACGTGATATTTTTGACAAATATACGCTGATTTATTGGATACAAGAAAGTTATCCCTCAATTTTTGTGTTTTTTAGTGGAGATACTTTTGTTTAGAAAGCTTATTTGGACATTTTTGCAAAAAAAATATCAGAATTGTTTTGAATTCCCAAAATATTTGTATCTTTGCACCCGCAAACGAAAATCATTGGGCTATGGTGTAATGGTAACACTACAGATTCTGGTCCTGTCATTCCTGGTT